>Ga0310120_10000011_pt1 | contig 146738 bp, 147 predicted proteins | sample CB27_AW_983_MG_FD_203506 | JGI IMG/M metagenome (GOLD analysis project Ga0310120, IMG submission 203506) | Marine microbial communities from Western Arctic Ocean, Canada - CB27_AW_983 | ecosystem: Environmental > Aquatic > Marine > Oceanic | place: Canada: Western Arctic Ocean | collected...
CGACCAGTTTCTGGCCTTCGCGCAGGAGCCCTTTCTCGCGAGCGTCGCGGATCATGTTGGCCGCGATCCGGTCCTTGACGGAGCCGAAGGGGTTGTACCACTCCAGCTTGGCGTAGACCTTGGCCTGCGCCAGGGGCACGACCCGCCTCAGCCGTACCAGCGGCGTGGGGTTCTCTTCGTCACTGAGCATCTCCAACACCTCGTCGTAGACGCGCAAGTGGTGGTTCGCCATGACTCCTCCTTTTCTGGAGTGCAAGGGTAACAACGTCGGGGGCTTTACACTAAAGCCCTCTTCTCCACAGTTTAGCGCGCAAGCCCCGACATGGCGGCTATTCGATCCCGTCAGTACGCCATTGCGTAGCAATCGCGTCTCGGGTCGGCGCCAGCGATGCGACTCCCCGTGGCGGGATCGACCATCACCGCCGTCGAGCACCCGGAGACCCTGAAATTCGGCACGACCTCGACGTCATGTCCTCGCTTTTTCAGCGCTTCGATCACTTCTTCCCCCACGCCTTCCTCGATCCGAAGGCGGTTGAGGCCGAGCGCGTGCGGCCAGAACGAGCCGTGCAAATGAAACGTCTGAACACGGGGTCGTTCAATCGCCGTGTGCAAGTTCGGATACCAGTCGTCCCAGAACTCGACGATGTTCAGAAACGTCTGGATGATCGTCTGCTCCTGGTTGTCGCCGCCCGGGGTTCCGATGGCAAGGAAGGGCTCGCCGTCCTTCATGACGATGCTCGGGGTGAGTGTATAGCGGGGACGCGAGCGCGGTCGGAGCTGCGCCGCCCGCGTCTCGTCCAGCCAGAACTGCTCGCCGCGAACGCTCATGCCTATCCCGGTGTCGCCCAGGATCACGGCGCCGCCCGTCCAGCCCCCGCTCGGCGTGCTATCGAAGATGTTGCCGTGTCGGTCGATGATCGCGATGTGTGTCGTGTCCTTGAGACTCGCCGCCTCGAGGGCGGCGTTATCGATCGCCGCATCACTTTCGACGCTCTCTCCCGCGACCCAAAAGGGCCACTCGCCAACGTCGGGGTCGAATGGAACGGGGTCCCCGCCGCGGAGGACTTCGGACGCGTGCGCCATATCGATGAGCTTCGCCCGTGTCTGAGCGTAGTCCTTCGACAAGAGCCCCTTCGCCGGCACTTTCACAAACTCTGGGTCCGCGTAGTAGCTGTCCCGGTCGGCATAAGCGAGCTTCATCGCTTCGACGAGAACATGGAGGTAGTCGGCGCTTCCGTGCCCCATCGAGCGCAGATCGAATGTCTCGAGAATGTTCAAGGTCTGCAGCAAGGTCGGCCCTTGACTGTTGAAAGATTGCTTGTAGACCGTATAGCCGCGGTAAGTGACGGAGGCCGGCTCTTCGATGCGCGCGTAGTACTCCGCGAAATCGTCGCGCTCGAAAGGCGTGCCATGTTCTTTCAAGAACGCCACCATCTCGTGCGCGATATCGCCTTTGTAGAATCGATCCCGCGCTGCCACGATGCCCACCTCACGTCCATCCGAACGTGCTGCGCGCTCGGCCTCCACCATGCGGGAGAGCGTGCGCGCCGTTTCAGGAAAGGCGATCGTTTCGCCTGCTTGATAAAGAGACCCATCGGGCTTCAGCCAGTAGCTTTGATTGCCGGGCCACTCGTTGATGAAATCGAGCTCTCGCTCGACGGCGCGCGCCGTCCGGGGACGCAGGACGTGGCCGTCGCGCGCGTACTCGATAGCTCGGCCGGAGACGTCCTCGAAGCTCATCGTCCCCCACCTCTCGAGCACGGTGAGTGCCGCATGGAGCGCTCCCGGCACGACGGCGGGATCGAGCCCCTTCCCCTCGACCGTCTTACCGCGCTCGCGGTACCACTCGATGGTCGCCTTCTTCGCCGCCCAACCCTGGCCGACGATCGAAATAACCTTCCCCTCCCGCCGCGGGTAAACGAGCACGAGCCCTTCGCCACCGAGGCCGTAGAGGTCCTGCTCGACGACCCCGCCGACGAGAAGCGCCGCGACGCCCGCGTCGAAAGCATTCCCACCGCGCTGCAGAATCTCGACAGCCGCCGCGGTAGTCAGAGGATGCCCTGCAGAAACGCCCGCGTTTCGTCCGGCTACGAGAGGCCTCTGTGCTGCAAAGGCCTGAACCGACACCAGGGCCACGAGAACGAAAATGATGCAATGGGGACGCCACATGGGGATGCTCCTTTCGGCAAAACCGACGCGCTGGATGCTATCACTATTCGTCCATCCTACCGGGCCGCGTAGCCCATGCGGCTCTTCCACAATCGCTTTCGAATCGTGGTCGATTGGCCTTATGATGTGCCAGTTTCCAATGGAGGCATCTATGTCCCGATTATCGACTCTCAATCGACGAAGCTTTTTTCACCGCGCGCTCGCAGGCGCCGCCGCTATGGGTCTCGTGTCGCAGCCGTGGCGTCTGGCCGCCGCGCAATTAGTGGAGGGCACGCCCATCCGGGACGTTCGGAGCGTTGGCCTCGACGATCCCGCGCTCGTTCAGCTTTCGATCAACGAGAACCCGCTCGGCTCATCGCCGCGGGCCATCGAGGCGGTTGCGAAGAGCATGTTCGGGATGAATCGCTATCCGTTTCACGATCAGCTCGAGAAGGCGCTCGCGAAGCATCACGACGTGCCCATGGAGACGATCCTTACCGGGGTCGGGTCTTCAGAAATCCTGAACTTGCTGGTGCTCGCGGCCTTTTGGGACCGGGGCGGGAATATAGTGACTGCGTTTCCCTCATACCCCTCGGTCCCGGGCAAGACCGAAGAGCTAGGCCGCGAAGTCCGAAAGATCCCGCTCGAGCCCGACTACGGGATCGACCTCGAGGCGATGGCGAACGCCATCGATTCCGAGACGCGCATCGTCACTATCTGCAATCCGAACAATCCGACGGGGCAGCTTCTCGATGCCGCGGAGCTCCGGCAGTTCATCGACGCGGTGCCCAAGGATGTTATCGTTTGTATAGACGAAGCGTACATTCATTTCGTGGAGGTCCCCGACTATCCGTCAACGATCCCGCTCGCGCAGGAAAAAGAAAACGTCCTCGTGACGCGGACATTTTCGAAAGCATACGGTCTCGGGGGAGTCCGTGTTGGATATGGGATTGGCCATCCAGATCTTTTGAAACGACTCGCTCGCCTCGGCATCGGCAGGCTCAACAAGAACACGCTCTCGATCGCTGCGGCGCTCGGCGCGCTCGAAGACCCGGACCACGTCACCCGTTCCGTCGAGCTCGTCCGGGAAGGCAAACGCTATCTCTACGCGCAGCTCAAGGACATGGGCTATGAACCGCTTCGAACGCAAACGATCTTCGTAACCGTGGAAGTCGGACCGGACACGGAGACCTTCATCGAGCTTCTACAGGAACAGAAGATCGCGGTACGCCAGGCGTTCGACATGGATGGCTATATGCGCGTCTCCGTGGGACTTCCCCGCGAGAACGAAGCCTTCGCGCAGGAGTTCAGAAAACTCGCCGTCCGCAACTAGAACTTTGAAAGCGGTCCTCTATTCTCGTGTTCGAGGCGAGTGGCAAATCTTCCGAAGCCGTCGGGGTCGAGGATGGTGAAATCTCGCAGTCCATACCTATCGGCCGTCGATGAAACTCAGACCCCGGGCGTGTCTCGATCGAGCTCGAAGCTCAGGCAGTGCGGTCCTTGGCCGCGCTCCGTGTACTCGGTTAGATCCGGTGCATAAACGGTCAGGCCGAGGCCCTTCAGGATGTCATTGACGTAAGCGTTGTCCTTGAAGGAGATGACGCGATCCTTCCCCAGACTAAGTACGTTGAGCGCTACCTCGCCTTCAGCTTTCTCCGCGGGAAGATCGACCAGCTCGTATTCCCGACCTTCGAGAAAACCCACGAACCAGTCGGGAACCTCCGACTTCACGATGAGTGCGAGCTTTGGGGCGACCGGGGCGAACAGGCAGTCGAGATGGGTCCACTTGGGCGGGATCAGAATGCCGTGCACCTTGATGCCTTGTTTAGCATAGATCTCTTGCGCGTTTTGGATGCCGGGCCAAGTGCTTCGCTCACCGGTGCCGGTCGCGAGGTTCTTGTCGTCGATATACTTGTTGTCTCCTCCTTCCCAGCAACCGCGCTCGATTCGGCCGAAGATCGTATAGCCTAGCTTTCGCAGTTGCTTCTCGCCGGGAACCTCTTCTCCTCGGCGCTCCGAGTATTTGAAGCGGCCGATGACCACGCCCCCGGGAGAGTTGACGGCAAAATCGCGCGCGTTCACGGCGTAGTGGCGGGTGGGGTAGGGCTCCTCAATGGTGCAAATTTCAACCCCTGCTTCGCGCAGGATGTCCGCGAGCTCGTCGTGCTGCGCCTGAGCTTTTTCGTGGTCGACTTTGTCGCCTCGCTCGAGGGCCGTCCGCGAAATCGTCGACGGGGACGAGCTCGTAATAGGTCGAAGGGCACAGCATGACCTTGCGGAGCACACCTGTTCCGTTATGGACTGGCATCGAAAGCCTCCTCGTTGGTAGAGTCCACTCCTCATTCATGGCCCGATGCGCGACACATCAAAGCGAGCAAGGAGGCAACAGATGCGCGGACGTCGTCTAATCTTCATCGTTGCAGCGGTATTCGCTTTTGCCGGGTGTTCCGATAATCCGTCCAAAGATTTCGACATCCTCATCAAGAACGGCAGGATCGTTGATGGAACCGGGAATCCCTCGTTTCAGGGCGACGTCGGCATCGTAGGCGACACGATTGCCGAGATAGGGGATCTGACAGGAAGAAGCGGACTCGAGACCATCGATGCCGCCGGCTTGGTCATCTCACCCGGATTCATCGACGTCCACACGCATGCCGACGGTGACCTAGGCCGCCCGGGCTCGAACGCCAACCTCAACTATTTGAATCAAGGCGTAACCACGGTCGTAACCGGCAACTGTGGTTCGGGCACATTCGAGATCGCCAAGATCAAGGCAGAATGGGAAGCACGAGGCATCGGAACGAATGCCGTCCACCTCGTCGGGTTTGGCGATGTCCGAAGAGCGGTCATGGGCACGGAGCCGCGCGAGCCCGAGGCAGAAGAGCTCGACCAGATGCTGTCGATCCTTCGTCAGGCGATGAAGGAAGGCGCCTGGGGCATGAGCACCGGCCTCGAATATGTTCCCGACCGCTATGCCACGACCGAGGAGATCATTGACGCCGCAAAAGTCGTCGCTGAGTTCGGAGGTGTTTATGCGAGCCACCAGCGCAACGAGTTCGATCGTGTGCCGGAGTCGACGCGCGAAACCGTTCGCATCGCCGAGGAAGTCGGCGTCTTGGCCATTACCTCTCATTTAAAGGTATGCAGGAAAAATGCCTGGGGCATGATGGCGGAGGCTGTAGATGTCATCAACGACGCGCGCGAGAGAGGCGTTCGTATCGTCGCAGATATGTATCCCTATCACTTCGCTTCAGGAGGGCCGATTCTCCCGATTACCCGAAACGCGGGCTGGGCCCCCTTTCATCTCCCTAACGACATGGAACCGTTTAAAGAGCTGAGAGCGCGGCTGTCCGAACCGAATCTGCCCGACGAGGATGAAAAGGCCCTGCGAAAGGAGTACGTGGATGAGCTCGAGAAAGCGCTCTCCGATGATTCCAAACGCCAGCAGATAAGACAATCCGTGCTCGAAGGCAGCCCTCATCGTCCGAGCTCCGTAGCCCTGGCGGGCTGGGATAGCTACCTCGTCGTCGTGGGCAACGAGAACGCCCATTTGATCGGAGAGATCCTTTCCGACATCGCCGAGGAAGCAGGAAGAGATCCCTTCGACGTCGTAGCGGAAGCTCGTCATTCAAGAACCGGACCTGCACGTCGCCTGCGGCGTCATGTTGGAGAACGACATGCGTCAAGCGATGGAGCAAGAATGGCTGATGTTCTCCAGTGACGGAGATACCGTACCGATTGCAAAGGAGGTCGACCCTCCTGTCATCGAGCACCCACGGGCGTTTGGCAGCCAGGCCAGAGTACTGAGCAAGTACGTCAGAGAAGAGAACGTCTTGACGCTAGAGAACGCTATCAGAATGATGACCTCTCTCCCGGCTCAATCCCTCCAAATGAAGAACCGGGGCTTGCTGGCTGAAGGGTACAAAGCTGATGTCGTGATATTCGACCCGAAGACAATCAAAGACAACGCCACACACGCCAATGCGCGCCGATACAGCTCCGGAACCGAAACGGTGATTGTCGGTGGAAAGATAAGCATCGAGAGCGGCGTATATAACGGTGCGCTCAACGGAAATCTGCTGCTCTTGACGGAAAACCCTAGCGAGCTACAGCCCTAAATCCTAGATTTCTCTCGGGCATCGATCTGTCGAGCCTTTTCGAGCTCAGCCTCTGCTTCCTCTGCTTTTCCGAGTCGCTGAAGCGCCCGGGCGAAGTTGCGCCGTAGAAGCGCCGCTCCCGGGTTCAGGATCACACTCCTCCGAAAGAGCTTTGCCGCTTCCTCCGCCTCGCCTCGCTGCAGAAGAAGCTCGCCCAGTAGCTGTTGCGCGGCGAGAAGATCGGGATCGATTTTGAGGGCGCGTCGATAGCTTCGCTCGGCTTCCGCCAACCGCTTCGTCGACTCCAGAAGAGCGCCGAGCCCGGCATGGACTCCCGCCAATAACGGTTCTTTCTCGAGGGCCCGGTCGAAGTAGTTCTCGGCCTCGTCCATCTGCTCGTTCAACGCAAGCGCGGTGGCAAGCTCCTTCAAGAGAGCAGCGGGCGGATCCAAATCGATGGCGAGCACGCCATGGAAGGCGTCGATCGCTTCCGGCAAGTTGTTTTCGAGAACGTGCAGCCGAGCCGAGAGCCAAAGAGCATCTGGCGGAGGCTCCCGAAGTGAGAGGAGCCGGTCCACGACCGCCCGGGCCTTGTCAGGTTGGCGCGACTGAAACAGCCATCTTGCTTGGGCGACGCGCAAATTCGGATCTTCGGGGTGCTTGGCCAGTGCCGCGTTGATGAGCGGCCCCACATCCTGGAGGGCGCCTCCCTCGAGAAGCAGCGTCACCCATTCCAGGATTTTCTCTCGCGCATCGGTCTCGGGAAGCGTTCCCGAAGTGACCATGGCCCGCAAGAGCTTCACCCTTCGATCCCACTGTCGAAACGGTTCGTAACCGCGCAGCAGCGCCCGACCTTCGTCAGCGTTTCCCGTCCGGAGCAATAGGCTTCCCAAGCGAAAGCGAGCTCTCAACAATCGAGGCTGTTTCGACAGCGCTCGCCGGTAGAGCTCACGGGCCTCCTCAGGCCGCCCGAGAGATTCGAGAACCCGCCCGTACTGATAGTCGGCATCGGCGTCAGAGCGCGTCGGATCGGCCGTCGCTGCCTGGAGGTGCTGGCCCGCTCGCGAGAGATCGTCCTCTTCCAATGCGAGAAGGCCCAGCTCCAAGTGCTCGTTCACCCCTTGGGGCTCCCCTGACTCCTGGAGCAGCGCGCGCGCTTCCACAATCCATCCCGTTTTTCTCAAGGCACGCGCCAGAGCGAGCCTCTCTTCCTCCGGCACCTCGGCAAGCTCGCGGGCCTGCCCATAGGCATGCTTTGCACTCTGGTCGCGCTGAATTTGGGAATAAAGCACCACGAGTCGTCGCCACGCATCGGCGTGAGCCGGATCCAAAGAAACGGTTTTCTCGAGCGAGCGGACAGCCGCCGAGTAATTCAAGAGCCCGGTGAACGCCAGACCCTTGCCGTAGTGAGCTGCGGCGCGCTTCGGCTCCATGGAAACGAGCTCTTCGAAAGCGACGAGCGCATCCTGGTAACGGTGTTGTCGGAGGGCGTCGAAGCCGCGCTCGACAGGCGTTTGCGGAGAACTGGCCAGCGGGATTAGGAGCAAAACGAGGCAGAACGAGCTCGGAGAACCCATGACGGTGAACATTATGCGCCCAGAATGCCGTCTCCTGAAGCGTTTGTGCGCCACAAGAAAAAAGCCCCGGGGTTGCCCCCGGGGCTGGTTTCGTGCCGGCGATCCGTCTAGAACAGGAACTTCACACCTATCTGCAACCGTCGCGGGGGCAGGAAGCGGCTCCGGACGTCGAAGCTGGACGATGTTCCGGTTCGAGACAAAACGCTCTCGTTGGCGTCGTCGTTCAAAAGGTTCAGAGCATCGAGAAACAGTCCGATGGCGAACTGCTTCTGAACCCTGACATCCAGCAAGTTCCATGGATCCACCGCACGGCTACCGTCCCTCACCTCCGTCCGAATGTAGCGTTCGCGACGGTTGATGTCTACCATGGCTCCGCTAACCCTATCGGCCGCCGTGTACTTTTCTTTAGGCCTTCAGGTCAAGAAAGCCAGATCAAGACGTAGGCGGTCGCGAGCCCGATATGCACAATCGCGAAAGGCAGGGCGAGGGTCACGAACTTGAGGAAGGAGACCTCGAGCCCGTGCTTGTGCATGATGGTGACGGCCACCAGGGTCGAAGCCGATCCGATCGGAGTGAGATTCCCGCCCAGGTTTGCCCCGAAGATGACCGACCACCAGAGTGGTGAGTCTGCGGGCGTTTGAAAGTTCCCCGAAGTGAGGATCTTGGAGAGCATCGCCGATATCGGAATGTTGTCGGTCACACTGCTGGCGATGGCAGCCACGAGGAGAAGAAGCCCGCCACCGACTTTTTCCCCCATCCCGATGATGGGTGCGAAACCTCGTCCGATGAGCTCCAGAACGAGCGCCTGTTCCATAACGTAGATGGTCACGAAGAGAAAGGCGAAGAAAAAAATCAAGTCCCAATCGACCGCGCTGTAGAAAGTGTGCGCTTCGGACTTGTAGCGGAGAAGCATCACCATGGCGAAGCTCATGGCCACGAAGCCCATGCCCAGCTTCCCAATGGCCCAGCTATCGAAGGACGCCGCGGCGATGAAGGCGATGAAGAGCACCAGCATGACCGCCCCGAACCAGAAGAATCCTATGCTCTCGATGCCGTCATTCTCGTCGAAGGTATCGACACGCTCCGCGGCTTCCGCTTTCTCTTCGGAAGCGAGCCGTTCGATCCCGAATCGTCTCGCGCCGAGCCAAATGGTGATGACGGTGACCACGAGCACGTAAGGGCTTGATTTGACGAAGAAATCGACGAAACCGATCCCGGCCGTCGTGCCGACGATGATGTTGGGAACGGAAGAGATCAGAGTGAGAAGTCCTCCTACGTTCGTCAGAAGCCCCTCGATGAGCAAGAAGCCCAAGAGCTTGTCGTTGCGCCCAAGCTTGTCCAACGACACGGCGGTGAGAGAGCCGACGATGATCATTGCCGTGACGTTGTTCAATACCGCTGAGAAAACGGTGGTCATGGCTCCGTAAAAGACGAGCAGCAGCAGGGGGTCTCCTTTGGAGAGCTTGGTCAACTTGATAGCGATCCAGGTGAAGAGCCCGGACTTGCTGGTGACGTCGACGAAGATGCTGGCCCCGAGAATGATGGTGACCACTCCCCAGTCGATGGAAGGAATGAAGACCGGCAGCTTGATGTGATGGCCGTCGGCGAGGGTCACTTCCCCGAAAGGCAAAAGCTCCATGAACGCGCCGAGCGTGAGACAAATGATGGCGAAAAGCCCGGCGATGACTGATTTCTTTGCGTGCAGTTTCTCTTCCAACGCAAGGCAGAGAACCAAACCGAAAAAAAGGGCAGCGAAGAGAAGGGTTATCGAGAGTGGCACGACTTGCTGGTGCGCCGCGTTGGCGCCGATTTGGGCAGCGGCAAATGTGGTTTCCGGCAGCATGGCTTCAGACCATGAGCAGGGGAATCTGGCGAAGCTCGACGGCAAGTGGGTAAGCAAGACCGTGCATCGCGAGCTGATCTTCGTCCTTGGTGTTCATCACGAGAAGCTGGACCGAATGGTCCTCGACGAGCTGCTTGTACTCAATGAGGTGGTGACCGGTCCGAACTTCGGAATGAATCCGAAGGTCCAACCCCTCTTCCTTCAACTCCCGCCTGCAGCTTTCGATATAGTCGCGAGGCTCTTTGAGTAGTTGTTTGATGATTTGCTCCCGGGCGTTTTCTGTATTGATGGAAGGAATCTTCGAGATCACCTCGATGTAGCGCTCGAAGATAGCGTCGTCCTCTATATGTGTGAGAAAGAGATCGCCGCCCTTTTCGGTGAAGCTGGCCGCGTAGCTCACCAGGCGACTATCTCCGACAAGATGATCGGTCACCGCCATGACCACTTCCGTGTGCTGCATCGACGCGTCGAAGGCGGAAACGTCGCGCGGGTGCGGAAGGACCATGACGGGGCAGCGCGTCGCCTGAGTGAGAACGTCGAGCCGAGGCCCCAGGCTGTGCGGCCAACGCCAGGCCGCGCTATGCAAGTTTCGGTACGTCACGAGCAGTTCCGGCTTCTCCTGCGTGACGAGACCAAGAAGCTGCTCGACTCTTTCCGACTGGCCGCGGTCGAGTACCATCCATTCTGGTCCGTCTCCGAGAACCTGCAAGAAAGCTCGAACCCTCGCAGCGAGTGTCTTGGCCTCCGCCTCCTCGAGGTCGGTCACGACGGCAATCTTCTGGAAGGAGAGCTCCTGACGTTTGAAGTTGAGCTTCGCCGCCGATTTGAAGACGCTTTCGAATTGGTCGACTTTGATCACAGCGATCTCGATACCGACAAGAAATCGGGGCGGACTTGGTTGGAACAACTTTACCGCCGGATCGGTTCCGGCCGCAACTGCTGAAACTGCGGCTTAAGCCCTCACGCTCACTCGATCGAGCGCGGTTCGACTTATCTCTGCGAAGCTCGGACCGGAAGATTCGCTCTCGTGCTGCTGCGAGCATCTTCGATGTTGCTTTTCGCGTGCGTTTCCGTTGTGGCCATCGGGATTGGCCCTGGAAATCACCTCGAGGTTTGAAGACTCGAGCCCGTATCGAGCCAACGCCTGCCGTAGCTGAGGAAGAGAGTCCCGCAGTCGAGCTTCCATATCGGCGCTCTCTGGAACGAAACGGGCGTCAACCTCAGAGCCCTTGACGCGTAGAACCACCCGCATGTTCTCCGCGAGCTCGCTTCCCTTCTCGTCTCCCGAGAGGCGCAGGACCAGTTTTTGGCTCGAGCTCGAGGAGGGCTTCGTGGGTGCGCTCTCCTCGAAGGCTGAGGAAGCTTGGGATCCCTTCTCGAGCGCGGTGGCGCTGCGAGAGCTATCGGCGCCCATCAGCTTGGTCTCGGAGTTGGCGCCCGGTCCGCTGAACGAGCTCGAATGAGCCGGGCTCTTTGGCCCCGAAGAATCACTGTTGCCCTGCGACTCCGAGTGAGACAGACGGACCTCGGGAGTCGTCGTCCGGGCTCGCTGCGCCTTTTGGACGGTCTCCTCCTCTTCAGATGTGACATCGCGTGGCGCGGAGCGCAAAGCGCTACGGCCTTCTCCGGTTTCCGACGGCCGATGCCCTTGTCCCTGGCTCTGGCTACGCGCATCGGCCCTCGCTTCCGGCGGCCACCCTTCCCCAGAGCTCACGGAGGGAGACTTCCCGTGCTGTTGCGCGCTCGATGAAAGCTGTGCTTCGATTTCGACGGACGCGATCGCCCCGCCGGGCTCGAGCTTTGGCGGCGGTACTCCCGTACCCTGCTGAGACGCTCCGCTCGGCCCGGACTTGACGGTGAGCGATGGAGGAGGCTCCGGCGCCGCGGCCTTTGCCTCTCGCGCTAGCGCTTCGTGAGGTTCGCCCGCGTTCGAGCTCACCGCAAACACCTCTTTCGATGCAGTTCTAACTGTTTGTTCCGAAGCTTCGCCGTTTACATGGGGCAGTTGTGTCGCCAATCTGGAAGCCGCATCCTCTCCGAGCGCGGAACGCTGAGCAGAAAGTGCACGATCAACAAAATGACCGGTCCCTTCGCCAGCCTGCAAGGGCGCCTTGCCGTTCCAGACCTCGGCTTCAGAGCCTGTCTTTGGCTCCGGGGTTTTCCCTACTTCCAGAGCACCCAGCTCCATCTCTTGGAGTCCCGGGATAGGACGAGCAGGGCGGTGGCCGTACCCGCGTCCATCGGCTTCTCTTCCTGATACAGGTCGTCAGGAGCCGTGGCTGCTTCGCTCTCGCCGGCACCGTTGAGCACTCGATCCATTTCCTCGGCGAAACCCTTGGCGTCCGAGGCCGGGTTATTTTTCACCACCTTGGAGACAGGCACCGAGCGTAGCTCGCCATATGACTCTGGATAACCGCGTAGATCTCCTTCATCAAAGGATCCTCCAGGACATCCGAGAACACTCTCAAAAACCTCTCCTCCTCCATGGGTTGTAGAGGCGCGAGACCCTGGCCGTCGGGCGCGTCGTCCGTCGGTCCCTCGATCTCGACGCTTCCAACTCTCCAACTCTTGAGTAGGCGGAGGCGTCGACCAGAAAGGACCGTTCCGACGGGGAGAAGAAGTTGCCCTTTCTCGTTGATGACTGGGCTTGTGACCCGCAGGCCCGGCTCCGCCTCTTCGATGAGTAAAGTTCCCACAATCCTATGACCTAGCCGACAAGTGCGCGGACGTGCGCGCGGCGCAATTCACTCAGAAACCCCAATCGGCTGGCAACGGCCAAACTTTAGGGTGGCTTTGCCGCACGCGGCAACGACAAAACCAGGAACCGAAAAAGGGCAGCGGCCGCTAATTCGCGATTTGTCGATTCACGATCGCGAGTATCTCTCGTTCGAGAGAGATGGCCTTCGTCTCGATCTCCTCGCCTTTGGCAAGCATGTCGTCCACGAACTTCTTGTCCTCGAGTCCCGCCGCGTTGGTCTTGATGTTGAGATAGGCTCCCAACACGGCTGTGCGGGCGCAGAGCGCGCCGACGCCGGCATCGGAGGCCGAGCTCGGGTTGCCCCTATCCGCCATCGCCTTGATCACTTCCATAGAATCGTAAGTGCTCTGCATCACCCTGAACGGAACGTCCATCGCGTATTTCGTCGCCTTTTCCATGGCGTGCTTTTTTTCCGCTTTCTGCGCTTCCGTATCTCTCGGCATGGCGAAGACGTCCATGACCTTGTTGAAGGCTTGGGTGTCTTCGTCCACGAGGGCTAGCAGCTCGTCGTGAAAGCGTTTGCCTTTTTCGGCCCAGGTCGAGAACTCCTCCCATCGATCGTCCCATCCCCGCTTGTGAGCTGAGAGATTCGCCACCATGGTCGCGAGCGCGGCGCCCAAGGCGCCCACCGCGGCGGACACGGAACCACCTCCTGGTGCGGCAGATTCGCTGGCCGTTTCGTGGGTGAAATCTGAGACCGTCATGTCAATCAATCGCTCTTCCAAGCGGTCGGCCATGGCATATTCAATGATCTTCTCGTCCGGCTTGAAGGGATAGAGGTCGCTCAATCCGAGCGACTTCACGGCGACCTTGATGAGCTCCGCGTCCGAGACGCCGGTCGAGCGCTGCTGCTTTCTGAGCAAGAATCGGCCCGCATCGAGCATCGCTTGAAGCGGGATGAGGCCAACGAGCTCGCTGCCGGTTACCCGGATGCCTCTCTGCCGCGCCTTCTCGCAAACTTCGTCGAAGGCCACGTGAACCGGCGTCACACCGAGATGGGTGAGGTTCATCGAGATCTGTGCAATGCCGTACTCCTTGATGAACCAGCCGATGGCCTTGACACTTTTCAGGGACCCTCGATTCCAAACGTCCTCGCCTTTGTCGTCCTTGACGACGGAACCCGTTAGCGGGTTCCCCTCACGTTTCTTGCGCCCCTTCTCGCGCACATCGAAGGCGATGGCGTTGGCGCGCCGAGTGGAAGTACTGTTCAGATTGACGTTATAGGCAACGAGAAAGTCGCGCGCTCCGACAGCCGTGGCCCCCGAGCTCGGGCTGAATGTAGCGGGACCGAAATCCGGCTTCCAATCGGGGCTCGCGATCCTGTCCTCTAGCCCTTCGTACTCGCCTTCACGCACGAGAGCCAGGTTTCTTCGCCCTTGTGTCCGCGCCGCGTGCTCGTAGCAATAGACCGTGAGACCCACTTCCTCTCCCAGACGTCTAGCGAGCTCGTGGGCGTGGCGCACCGTCTCTTCCATGGTGATGTTGGTCACCGGGATCAAGGGACAGACATCGATCGCGCCGAAGCGTGGATGCTCACCGTGATGCTGGCTCATGTCGATGAGCTCGGCCGCCTTTCTTGCCGCACGGACCGCTGCATGGATCACTCCTGGAGGAGTCCCAACGAAGGTGACGACCGTTCTGTTCGTCGCCTTTCCCGGATCGACATCAAGAAGCTTCACGCCATCGACGCCTTCGATCTCCGACGTGATTTGCCGGATGACGGACATGTCGTTCCCTTCGCTGAAGTTGGGAACGCATTCGATGAGCTGCTGTTTCGTTAGCATGGGTCCGGTAGGATAGCACGCTAGGTGCCAGTGGTCCTCGTCACCCAAGGTACTTCTCCAGCGAGACGATGAGCTCTTGAGCTCGATCCCTGAGCCTCTGCATCTCGTCACGGGTCCTCTCACCAGGAGTAAAGCGAGCAGACGAGCTTGATCGGATAAGCCTAGGTCCGCCGGCACGCGAGTCGAAAGGTAATCGGCGAGCTTCATCCGACTTCAATTCTAGTGGCTTCGCGGCCGATCAGGTGTCCCATTCACGACCATAGAGCCCATTCGCGAAAAGGGCGAACGATGGTCGTCCGTTCACGAAATAAGCGGCCGATTCACGCGGTTTCGCTTCGCCGGGTGCAACCGGGCTCGCATGACGGCTCGTACATGCTGCCAGGAGGCAACCAATGACTGACACGACCGAACCACCGATTGACAAAGGATTCCGGGTTTCCGCGTGGGCGCTCTACTGCCTGATCGTGTTCGAGATCCTTTTCATGGTCTCGCCATTCGGGCTCTACTACTACTCGATTTACTCCATTCCGCTGAACTGGCTCCAGCAGAGCTCGCTCACCGCATGGACGACCTTGAACATACTCCCGCACTTCACCTACACGGGAAGCGTGTTGAGCAATGCTCTGATGATCGTGAGCTGGCCGCTGATCCTGATGGGACTCATGCTCTTTTTCTGGGGTTTTGCGCAGGTCTACTGGAGCAAGCTCACGGGAAACACCAAGGTGGAACGTGGCTTGTACCGACATATCCGCCACCCCCAGTACGTCGCCTTGGCCATCCTTGGACTGGGCACCACGATCTACTGGTCGAGATTCCTCGTCTTGATGGCCTATGCGTCCATGATGTTCGTCTACTATTTCTTGGCGAAGCACGAGGAGGAGGCTTGTCTGACCAAATTCGGAGAGGCGTATCGCGATTACCAGGAGAAGAGGGGGATGTTCCTCCCCTAGCAATGGCTCACGTCGTTGCCGATTTGAACCCGTTCTTGCCGACGGGTGGTTGGCGTCGCATCGCAGCACTCCTCGTCATCTACGCAAGTTTCGTGACCGCTTCCGTCGCCGGTGGCTGGTGGGTCAAGCATCGCGTGCTAGACCAGGTCACCATCCACGCTGCCGACGGTCTCACCCTGATAGCTCTCGCTCCCACGTCGGCCGAAACCATGATGGAAATACAGACAATCTTGGACAGCGACCCCGACTTTCGGCGCGAACGTGAGCGGCTGGGACTCTCGACACTCCTCAGCTATGTCGCGCCGCGTGAGTGGAATGTCCCTGAGTTCGGCTTGCGCCGACCAGGCGAGCACCGGCAGTCGGGGTTGGCGGAGCTTTTCCATCCCTCGACCCATGGCAACTCTATCGAGCTCGACCCGTATCAACTGGTGGTTGCAGTGATGGAGCCCATCGTCATCGACACCACCACTCGAGCGGAGGGAAAGGAGCTGGTGATGAGGACCCTGGGCTACGTTCCGAAACTAAAGGTCGTCCTCGACCTCGGCAAGGGTTCTGTCACCAGTGTTTCCGACGAGCCCTACGAGAGTCAGTGGAAGGGCATCCCCGTGCCCATTTATTGAGTCTGACATTAGCGGACGCCGAGGATGGCGTTCCCCGGCATCACACCTTCGACGATCTGTGAGTTCTTGACGGCAAAGGTACCGCCCACGAGGACATGCGCGATGCCCTGCGAAGGTGTGTCGCCCTTCAGATAGGTGGATCGATCGATGATGGTCTCAGGGTTGAAGAGCGTGAGGTCGGCATCCGCGCCGACTTGAACCCGGCCCTTCTTCTTCATCGCCGGCGCCACGGTCTCGACCCGCTGCGCCGGCAACAGAGTCATTTTCCGCAAGGCAACCATGAGGCTGAGCGCCTTTCGGTCCCGCGCGTAGTGGCCGAGCACCCGCGCGTAGGTACCCGCGCCTCGTGGATGCGCTGGCCCGTAGAGGAAAGGGATGCCGTCACTGGCCACGATGACGTCCGGCTGCGCGACGATCCATTCGTTCGTGGTCTCGTTTCGTCCGTGGATGATGACCCAACCGCCTTGTGCCCGGTATTTCGTAAATGTCTCCGTGTTGAGACGTTCTCCGGTCGGAGGCCACTGAAGGCGTTGATAGTCTTCGTCGGAGAGATCCTGCCAGGAGTCGAACAACGCGGACTGGATGAGCGTGGAGCCCGCGGTGTATGGATAGGCCTCGGTGGTGACGTCGACCCCGTGATCGCGGGCGCCGCGGATGAGAGCGAGTGTGTTCCGGGCCTGCTCGCCAGCGCTGCTGTTCATGTGCACGATGTGCGCGGACGCTCCCGTGGAAGCGGCATTCGCGATGACTTCCTGGAAAGCGCCGAGCGTGCCACCGGAATTCTCACTGCGCAAGTGGACATAGACAGGAACGCCGCGGCTCGCTGCAAGCTGAAAGAGCCGAAAGAACTCCAGCCGAGACGCGCCCGGAGTGTACGTAAGACCAAAGCCGAGTCCGAGCGCTCCCTCGCTGAGACCTCCTCCTAGCATGTCGCTGAGCTGACCTATTTCCTCCTCGGTGGCGACGCGGTAGGCGTGCTCTCCCTTGTTGAGCTCCGCCTGTTCTGCCGGCGGCAACGTGGGAAGGTGTTTCAGCGCAACGGCGTCCATCATTGCCGCTCGAGCCGGCCAGTGGCCCGCCGTGGCGCCGTAGTGGATGAGCGCTTTGCCCGCACGTGAGTCAAGCCACTCCCCGACTGGGTAAACACCGACTTCCATTTCGAGCGCGGTGGTAACACCGTCGGCAGCCTGCAGTCGATTGCTGACCGGATCCTGTCCGTGCGCGTGGAGGTCGATAAAGCCTGGCGCGACGACGAGCCCGGTGGCATCGATAGTGTCGCGGCCTCGAATGTCGTCCTCGGTGATGACGGCGACCGTGCCGTCGGCAATACCAACATTTCGTGTGGCATCGAGCCCCGTTTCGGGATCCATGACGCGGCCGCCGAGAAGCACGAGGTCCAGCTCCTGGGCTTGAATGGTGGAGCCGAGGGTGGAAAGCGTCAGTAAGAGCAGAGAGATGGAGTGTTTAAAGGGACTCATCGAGATGCGCCTCCAGCCAGCCTGAGTAGACCTTCTTCAGGTCCCTACCTTCGGGACGATGTCGAATCTCCGCCGCGTCTCCGTACTCTTCGCGAGCCCGTTCGACCGACAGCAAGCTTCCGGTGGCGCTTCGGGGGTCGACGATCCAGACAAGCCGAGGAACGAGGGAAGCGGCCAGGTCGGGAAGATCGAAATCCTTCAGGACGAGCCCATAGCCTCTCACCCAGACTTTGTAGTTCGCGTCGGGAAGATCCGGGACCAGAAAGCGACCGTTGTCATCCGTGACCACGGTCTTCACGAACTTGGTGGGGAGATCCGTCGTTTCCGCGATGACCCAGACGCCCGGCTCAACGCCCTTCGTGCTCTCGACAACGCCCGCGATGCCTTCCGCCGCCAGGCTCTCCACCGACGACATCAAGATCGCAACGAGAAAACAGACTCTCCTCATGCCTACACCCGTCGAAAGGGCTTCGGACCTGCCTCGATCAGTGTTTCGCCGCCTCTTCGGCGTCCATTTCCTTGGCGCGTGCCCCAGCGAGAATGTTGTAGAGGCCATAGTTCCCCTCGTGGCAGGCATACTCGAACAGTGGTCCGTCCGTTCTTCTCAAAGGCATCACGGCCGTCCAAGGGCGCGAGTAGGAATTAGGATCCTCGACCGTGAAAGCGTAAGTCAATGTGTCCGCGCCGATGCGCGTGAAGCGCTCGACCAGGTGCGTGTCGGCAGTGGAGCCGGTGAGACTCGTCTCGCGAAGGAAGTTGATGGTATCGATGACAAGCGTATCGCCCTCCCAGTGGCCCCGGGAATCGCCCGCCCACTGAACGGATTTTTCCGTGTGGACGCCCTTCGGTCGGGATGATCCGCGTGTTGTGCACCATCTCGTTGAGGATCACCACATATCCAGGAACCTGCCAAATGTGAACATTATTATTGTAGGCTCCGAAAACCATCGGAGGCCCAGCGTTGAACCCCACGAGGCAACGGTCGGCCAGGCTGCGATCCGTATAGGAATCCCCCCAGCCAGTGGTCAGCTTCATTCTCCTTTTCCTGCGTCTCTCTATCGCCTCTTCCGTAAAAGGAATTCTTCCATCCGGCGGATCCACGACAAGCGACGTGCGTTTGTCCTTGGTGAGCTCGATTCCCCGCTCGTACCAGACCTCGTTATAGGACAAAACGCCACCCTCGGCCCGCGGCGCGTAGCCAGCCCACGGAGCGCCTGTGATTGGATCAAACAGATCACGATTCAGGCCTCGATTCCGATACTCCTCATACTCGGCCGCTTCCTCAGCCGTCAGAGTCTCCTTCCCCGCCAGTTCTTTGGGACGCTGCAAGGGCGTGATGGTGCGGAAGGTGAACAAGCCCTGTATGTCCGGAACGCCGTCCGCGGTGCGGAACGGCGTCCAGTCGTCCGCAGCGACCTGGCCGAAAGCGGCTAACGGCGCCAGCATGACAGCGGTCATAACGGTGAGCATTGCAGAGAGAAATCGAACCTTCATCTGAAGCCTCCCCTATTGGCGCGGGGTGCGTGCCTGTCGTCGTCCAGGCAACTTCTGACTCGACACGCTACACGGTTCTGCAACGCCACGCAACCGTCGAAGCGCGGGGGCAAGTTGGGTTGAGCAACGCTCAGAGGATCTTGCAGTCCATCACGGCTTTCATCGTCATCGTTTTGATGGTGTTCACCAGAGGAGTGAATTTGGCGGCCTGCCCCTCCGTGAAATGCTCGGTGGTGAACAACAAAAGAGCCATAGCGGTGCCGTTCAGGTAGCTCCCGCCCAAAGCAAGCACGGTGCGGATATCGTGAGCCTGGACGAAATCCTGGCTGGGAATCACGTGGAAGCCATCGCTCGTGCGTGAGGTTCTCGCGGCTTCGACATAAATGAGCTGGGCCATCTCACCGACGGTCTTCAGCATGATCAGGGTGCTTTGCTTCTCGAGCCACGGAACGATTCCGGTCTCGGCGAGAACGCGGCTCACGAGGGGAATCGTCTGGATGAAGCTCGCGCTGAGGACCGGAATAGCGAGGTGGTGACGCGAGCGCCGGGGATCGTTCCACTCCGGCATAGAGCCACGCGACGCCAGCAGAGTGAGCACGATGGTGTCCTCCGTAATCTGGGACTGCACCTTCCGCTCCGTGGCGAGCCGACGGGCGAAGGCTTGTTCCCGCTCTGGAAGAAATGCGAAGGGCACTGTGGCGAACAGACGGATGAGCGCCAAAGACTCGGCGAACTCCTGATGCAATCTGTCCACGCAGATTTGGCCGGCATCCCGGAGAGTCGGGCATTCGCTCGTGAGACCTTTCAGCTCGGCACGGAGGTTCGCCAGGTCTGCGATCGGGTAGCTTCCAAATGTGGCCACGTTATCTCTTTCCAATAGCGACAGCGTCATTATAGTCAACGCGTAAAAAAAGCCCTTCCTGTGAGCCGATCCAGGCCCGTTTGTCGTCTGTAGAGGTGAGCCAACGGACCTATTCGGAAGAAGTATGAAAAGTATGAAGAGCGTGAAAATGTAGTTGGGTCCAGGATGGATGGGGGCGCGGGCCTAAAGCGGCCCGCGCCGCTTTTTTTATCTTTACTTCGGACCCGGTCGCGGTGAGGTCCCGCTTTTCGATGGGTCCCACAGCTCGTAGAGATCTCTCAAACTTGCGTCGGCCTCGCGCACACTCGCGTGGTCTTCGCCTCGCTGGGCCGCGAGTATCTTGCGGCTTCGAAGCAAGAGCCGTTTGGCTTGCGCGTAATCTTCGAGCTGCATGAGGCAATGTCCGAGTGCGGCGCGCACTTCGGCGGTGTCGACGTGGTCTTCTCCCAGCACCTTCTGGCGGATGTCCAAGGCCTCGCGCAGCAAGACGACCGCTTTGTCTGGTCTGCGGCACGCCAAATGAAGACGTCCGAGCCCGTGGAGAGTATAGGCAATGTGAGGATGCTCCGGCGGAAGCACGTCCCTTCGAATCGCAAGTGCAGCTTCGAAGAGCGATTCCGCTTCGCTGTCACCCCCCTGGGCCGCCATCACCGACGCGAGGCTGTTCAAGTTGGTCGCGACGAACGGATACTGGTCGCCGAGAAGCTCTCGAAACATCGCGAGCGCTTCGCGCAAATGAGGCTCCGCGCCGCTAGGTTCATAGCGAGCGCTTCGCGGAACAAAGCTTCGGCACCTTCATACTCGCCCCGATCCGAAAGCAGGAGCCCGAGGTGATCGAGGCTCTGCGCAACGACGACCTGGTCGCCGCTTCGGCGCATTTCGAGCGCTCGTTCTAGAAGCGGCGCCGCGCTGTCATAGAGGCCTAGATTCTGGTAAACGCGTCCAATAGCATCCATCACGGCGGACTGAATCTCCGGCTGGTCACTCAGCTCGACTTCGATACGCCGAACGCCCTCATCAAGAATCTCGCGGGCAGTAACCGTTTGCCCTCGCGTTTCACTCGGGTCATAGCCTCGAAACAAATCGACGATTAGCTCGGAGACTTTCTCGGCCTTGTCACGCTCTCGAACGAGGTGCGCGGATTGCACCACGGTGACGACGCCGAACCCGGTAATGAGAATGGCAAAGGCAGCTGCCGCCGCGAGGCCGAGACTGTGCGCTGGACGAATTTTCGGGCGCGATAGCCGAGTGTATCCGCTTGCGCGGAAACGGGCAGTCCTGCCTGATGCCGCTCGACGTCTTCGACGAATCTCTCCACGGATCGGTAACGTCGCTCGAACGCGCAACGAAAGCGCTCGGACGGGTCGGGTGCTCTTCCAGGACGCGGAACTCGCGATAGAGGAGCGTTCGTGCAAGAGTCCAGCCGCGCTTCACCGTCGCGGGGGAGACCGAGAGAGCCTCGCCCGTTTCGTCAATCGTCAGGCCCCCAAAAAACCGGCACTCGACGATCTTGGCTAGCGTCGCGTCGCGTACCGACAGCCAGTCGAGAGCTTCGTCGAGGGCGAGGAGGTCGTCGCGATTCCTCCTTCGAGGCCTACGGCCTCGAGGGCCGCTTCCTATCGAACTGTGGGCGAACGAAGCTTGTATCTATATCAGAAACTGTGCGCGCGCAATAAAACAATGGACCTGTTTTGCTCGAGGGCTAGGACTTCATTCGGCGCGTTGGAACGAGCGCGGATCTGCTATCTACTTTGCGGCGCGCTGGCTCTGGCTCAGCCGGTGAAGTCGAGTGGAACGAAGAGCCGTTGGCGCATGTTCCGCCACAAGCTCGAGGAGTTGGTGGTCGACGGGCGTGAGCCCGCTCTTATGGAGTAGAAGCTGGTAGACCAAGATCACGCCCACGCACAGCTTTTCCGCTTTGAGCGGGATCACCGCGAGCGGACTTCCGAAGGCCGCTCTTCCCCGTTCGGCGCTTCATAGTAGAAGGGAGTGCCTTTGACCGCGATCTCCCCGAGCAGGCCCTCTCCGAGAGGCACCGCTTCCGCGGCATCCGTCGCCCGCGGCTGGCCACGCGCCGAAGGATTTTCTTCTTCTGGTCGACGAACATGATACTGAACGTCCCGGCGCCGACGAGCTCGGTCACAATCTTCATGATCTCGCCCGCGTCGAGGGACGCCTGAAGGCGATGCTTCGCGACATATAGATTCGAGATCGCTTCGTTCTGCTCGTTCAGGCGTGAGCACAGGCCCGCGAGCTCGCGATTCTCGTCCTCGATCTGTGTCAAACGGGTCTCGAGCTCCAGAACGTGGGCAACCACTTCTCGATCGAGCGGCGGCCCTAGATCCCCCGTTCCCTGGGCCGGAATAGGGCTGTCCAGGCTCTCGAGGTGTCGCTCGACCTTGAGAAGACGAGCCAGTATCTGGCGGATGTGCTCCGCGACGGTTTTTTGGGTTCCTTCGCTCATGCTCAGTCGAATGCAGGGCGGTTTCTCTATTGTGGAAACAATTCCGGCGCAGGTCAATTCCTGATGTCTCGAGACGTCGTGGCGAAGACACGTTCCAGCTAGCACGTGCGAACCTCAGCTGGAAGATCACTGCCACTGGCGGCGCTCGGCGGGACGACTGCGAGCAAAGATGAACGACGGTTAGGGGCTCGCTCCCGCCTGCCTCAGGAGCTGGCCAACGTCCGAATGACCCCGCTCTTCAGCCGCTTTGAGTGCCGTCCACCCGTTTAACGCACGCGCGTCAACATCAGCGCCATGCGACAGGAGGTCGCGCACGAGCGCCGAGCTCCCGTAGCGAGAGGCCTCGATGAGAGGAGAGTTCCCCGTCTTCGAGGCGAGATTCGGATCCGCACCGTTTTTGAGAAGAAGTTGCGCGACATCGACCCGCCCCTTCCCCGCCATCAAGAGAAGCGTCGTCCGCCCGCGAGTATCGCGTGCGTCAACCGAAGCACCACGCTCGATGAGCATGCGCACAACCTCGTCGTGCTCGAGAAGGGCCGCAACCATCAGCGCCGTCGACCCGTCGCTCCGACGCCCATTGACATTCGCGCCCTGCCCAAGAAGCTCTCGTACCCGCGCCCCGTCCCCCGCGGATGCAGCTTCGAGTAGCGAAAGCTCGAGCGCAGACGTATCCGAAGGCGTGAGCGAAACGCTAGAAGAGCCAGCCGAATCAGTAATCGACTCGACTCCCTGCGAAACGTCGTCCAGAGCCTCTTCCATCTCTTTAGGAAAGAGATAGAAAAGCCCCAGAAGAACGACCCCAATGAGAAGCAGGATTTTGAGCATAACGTCTAATTACCAGTATGCGGGCAAGAAAGGCGGGACCGAAAAGCGTTCCCGGCCGGACTCGAAGGGTGCACGCTACCAATGCCAAGCGTGGTCATAGCCGCTTATGAGCTCCGCGACGCCGCTTTTCGATACCGGTTTCAGCCCGTCGATGAGCGAGGACGCCTCGATGCCTCGCTCCGCCACGTCTTCCTCGATGATGTAGACGAGAACACCCTTCTCGATGAGCTTGGCGACATCTTCCGCGAGCGTGGGCGGCTGCGTCTGGGACATGGCGCCAAAGCTGAGACCAAAAGCGTCCTGCCCCTTGACGCCGTAATTGACCGCGTTGCCACGCAGCAAGACGTCGAGCTCGGCGCCCGTGCCTTTCATCGCGTGGGTGAGCCAGACGATCGTGTCGTCCTGCTCCTCGAGGGTGGCCCGATAGGCCGTTTCTATGATGTTGATCACTTTCATTGGCCTCTCCCCTATTTCGTCGGGATGACGAGTGTATTGTCCGAAGAGCTCGCCATCTTCCAAAGATCGCCGGGCGTACCACGGCGCACGCCTGGAACGGCCTCGGCGACGCCACGCTCGTCAACGCAAAGCCCACAATTGACCCAGTCGATCCTGCCACCGTTTTTCTGCGCTTCTTCCATCAAGGCAACGACCCACTTGTGAGGCAGCGGATGATCTTCTTCGTCAGCGTCATGTCCATGCACGGCGTTGGCGTGCCCCGATTGCTTGGTGAAGGGAAGGCCGACCGCGCCCTCATAGGCGAAGACGTTGATGTCATAGCCGCGGCGCGCGGCCACGTGCATGAGGCGTAGCACCGTCGTGCTGCGCGCGTTCTCGAAAGGCGGGTCCATGATCGCGAAGGTAAGTGTTTTCTTTTCGCTCATCTCTCTCCCCGTTAGGCGGCAGGGCCCCAAATGATGCGGTCTGCCTCACGCCAAATCTCGTCCTCGCCCGTCAGGAAAGCGGCGGACGAGGCGTCAGCCTCAGTGCTTCGAACGAAATATTGTCCCAGCGCCATGGGCGATTCTACACTTCAGCACGCTTCAACGCAGACTACGGAACAAATTGGAAAAGTCGTCCGTCCAGAGAAAATCTTCGAGACGGGTAGCCACGTCCGCACGGCGCGGCGTCCATAAAGATTGGAGCTCCGGATCTGAGAGAAACTCGCCGTTCGTCGTAACCAACATCCAATCGGACACGAAGAGACCTCTTTGTTCGTCCGCGTCGCTCTCGACGAGGACCGCGACGAGATTCATGGCCTCCGCCCGGGCGCGAATGACAGGCTTGAGGTCGAAATGAAGATTTGAGACGTGGATGGCGAGAATGCCATCGGGCGAGAGATGCTGTTCGTAAATGGCGAAGGCCTCTTCCGTCAATAAGTGAACGGGGATCGCGTCGCCGTTGAAGGCATCGACGATGAGAATGTCGAGCTCGAGGCTACCGCGGTCACGAAGCGCGCGCTCCAAAAGAAGACGCCCGTCACCCGTCTCGATCACGACTTCGGCCGGCATGTCTTCGAGATAGTAGAAGTATTCGCGCGCGACATCGACGACGTCGGGGTTGATCTCGTAGAAGCGCCACCGGTCTCCTGCCCGAGCGAAAAGAGCGATGCTTCCCGTGCCGAGGCCGAGCACAGCGATATGACGACCTCGTTCGGCTTCACCGTATCGAAGCGCGAGACCCACCCCCGTTTGCCGACTATAATAAAGGATAGGGGTCTGCCGCCGGCCGGGCGCCAAGAATTGGCCGCCATGCGCGATCGGCCCGTTCCACAAATAGCGCCGCCAGCTCTCCGTATCCCTAGAGTGCTCGTAGACGCGGACGACGCCAAAGAAGCTTCGCCGCATCGTCAGCGCGCCGACGCTCTGCAAACGGATATAGCTCGCGAGAAACACGACGAGCACAACGGCCCCCCCCAGCCAATAGAACCGGTGGCGCCCCGCGAACGCCATGGCGGACCCACCGAGCAGATAGACGGCTGCGAGCCCAACGGGATATTCCCAGTAGCCATCGAAGATCTCAGGCGCAACGAGGCTCACGAGCGCGCCGCCAAGAACCCCGCCCGCGGCAACATAGAGATAGAAGGAGGTCAGCCGCTCGGTGCCGGGGCGACGCCGAGCCAGCTCGCCGTGGCACACCATGCAGCCCGAGAGAAGGTTGACCGTATAGATGACGAACTGAAGGTACAGATCGGGCTCCGTGTCCTGCGCAAGCAAATGGAGCACGCCCAGGAGCGAACCCACGTAAAGCGGCGCCCAGAACCAGCGCACGTACCAGTACTCACGCTCGAAGGACACGATGAAAGACAGGAGATACAAGCTCAGCGGCAACACCCAGAGAAACGGCACCGCCGCGACGTTGCGCGTGAGCTGGTTCGAGGTCGCCATGAGCAGAATCGATCCTGTTGCCGATAGGCCGAGCCACATGACTCGCTCGAGCACATCACCCTCGGCCCCGGCTGCGGCTTCTTTGGTCCTTGCGGTCCCTGCCGTAGCGGTCGCGTCTGTCCGCGCGGCACGGAATGCGCAGACCGCCGCAAAAAACGCGAAAACTACATAGCCCACCGACCAGGCGCGAAGCTGAAAAGCGACCGTGGTCCACGGCTCGAGCAGGAACGGATAACTCCAGAGCCCGAGGAGCGAGCCGAGATTCGACAGCGCGAATAGCCGGTAGACGCTCGAGCCGTCCACCTCCGGCACCGTCCTCGAGACCCAGCGCTGTAAAAGCGGGTTCGTCGCGGACAAAGTTACGAGAGGCAAGCCCAAGCTCACGGCGAGAAGCCACAGGATCGTGGTTGTGGGATTAGAGGAAGCCGGGTCGAAAGGCTCGACCAGGTGGATGGGCAGAAAAAGGAACGCCAAAACCAGAAGGGCGCCGTGCAAGAGCGCTTGCCGCCGAGCATCGAGATAGCGGCTCGAAAGATGGGTGTAGAGGTAGCCGGCGAGCAGCACGGCTTGAAAAAACAGTAACGAGACAATCCAAACCGTCGGACTTCCACCGAACCACGGAAGAAGTTTTCGCGCGATGAGCGGCTGGACGACGAAAAGAAGCAAGGCGCTCCAGAAAATGGTGGTCCCGGTGACAATCATCTATAATGGGACGTTACAACACTTTTGAGGCGAAGCGAGACCCATGGGAAATAAACAAAAGAAGAAAGTCGCAACGGAAGCGCCGCAAGAGACTGCAGCGCCGGACAATAGCGGTAATCCCGGCCGCTGGGTGGCCATCATGCTCCTGGTACTCGGGAGCGGTGTGTTCTTGTACGCGCTCACGACGGACGGACCGCCTGCGCAAGCGATCGACACCATCGGCGAGACAGCTCGCGCCACGCCGGCGCAGCGCGACCCAGGGCAAACCGGTCAGGTCCGCTATTTCGAGAATCCTGAGGCAGCGCATCCCCTCCCGGTGACACTGCCGCCGAGCCAGTTCCAGAATGCAGGCATCGCCAACTCCTACGCCGTCGCGAAGGAGATTCCCGAGGTCCTCGCCCAGCAGCCATGCCTCTGCGGCTGCGACAACACCTCTGACGACCACTCTAGCCTCTTGGACTGCTACATCGACAATCACGCCTCGACGTGCATGGTCTGCATGAAAGAAGCCGTCTTCGCAAGCGAAATGACCGAGGCCGGCGAGTCCGCCGAGTGGATCCGCGACGCAATCTTGAGGAACGAGTTCGCAAGCACGAATATCGGAAACTAGACCCTACCCAACCGAGTTCCTTTTCTGGTAGGTGAGGAGCTAGCTCCCGACCTAAGAAGCACACAGATTTCCGGAGCAGCGGTTCTGGTCGAGGATCCGCAGGAGCCAATCGAGCTCTATTCCCATCTGAGTGAGTAGCGTCCCAGCTTTCTCGTAGTCTTCTTGCTCGGCGGCTTCGACCAATTGTCCCGCGAGCGTCTCCACCCCCTCGGCGTCGATCTTGTGTGCGGTCACGCGAAGCTCTTTGGACACTTCCCCGATGCGGATCGCGCGCTTGCGCTTCGCCGCAGTTTCGATCGCCTTCATGACCGCCGGGATCTGTATCTGAAAGTCCTCGAGAAGCTCTTCCAGCCGATCGGCATCGCCATCGAGGCGTTCGAGGGCAACGCTCTGGTCGAAGACTTCCATGGATCACCAGATCGGGTTGGGACGATAAAGCGGGTTGGCCCATGGGCTCGATCGATTGTCCGCTTCATCGTCGAAGCCTTGAGTCAGAACGAGATAATCCAGGATCAGCGCGCGGATATCGGGCTCGAGCTCGACGAGGCCTTGCGTTTCCTGCATCCACGTAAGCGTCGTATCCCATGTTTTGCGACTCATGTGCGAGGCGACGATGATCTCGGCCGTATGGCACTGCGTACAAGCAGCTGTCACGATGTCGCGTCCTGGACCCGGCTTCAAAATGGTGTCGGATGAGCCTTCTGCTTGCGCGAGAAAAGCGAGAAGAATCCAAAGCTTCATGGGCTCATCCTACGCGCACCGCGATGCGATGCATGGCGTTATTGAGATAGCCACGAGGATTCCATCCCGGCACGACCATCGGCTGTTGGCGACCCGCATGATCGGTGGCCCGCGCCCACACCTCGTAATGGCCCGGCGTCGGAAAACGAATTCTGGCCGACCACTGCTGCCATGCAAAGGGATTCTTGGCCGGGCGGAGCTCCGCTTCGATCCAAGTCGCGCCGAAATCGCGACTCACGTGCATCGCGGAGACGGGTCCGGCGCCGCACCACGCATGGCCGCAGAGCGCTATAGCCACGCCAGAGGCAACTTCGATGCCCGTCGAGGGACGCGTGATCATCGACTTTACCGGCATCGCTTCGATGATCTCCATTGCCGCTTCCGGCACGTCGGCGCCTGGCTCTACCGGGTGGCGCGGGACCCGGTAGGAGTAGCCGCCCATCTTCGGCCCGTCGTGAACGCGGTCCCGCACCCAGAGCCTTTTGAGCCACTTTCCCGACGCGGAGGCGGGATAGCCCGGCACAACGAGACGGAGTGGGAACCCGTGCTGCGTGGGCAGCGGCTCGCCATTCATTTCCCAAGCGAGGAGCGTCCACGGGTTGAGCGCCTTCGCGATGGGGATGCCGCGCGAGATGGGCACCGCGTCCGGATCACCGCTCAAATGGAGGTCTTCGCCATAATAGGCGACGTAGACCGCGCTCCCGTCGATGCCGGCATCCTCCAAGACGTCTTTCAACCTCACGCCCATATAGCTCGCACAACCCACAGCGCCGAGCTTCCACTGGTTCCCCGCTGCCGGAGGCCGGAATCCGGCGCGGCCATTTCCGCCGCACTCTATATGCAGGAGCGCCGTCTTGTTTGTATAGCGCTCTTTCAAATCGCTGAGAGTGAGGTTCAACGGCTGACGCACGAAACCATCGACCGTTAGAGACCAACCGCCGAGATCGCGCGTGATCGCGCGTTCGGGAACGAGGCCGTTATTGCGAATGAAATGCACCGCGTTTCCGGTCACGTCCTCATCAAGAAGGGCAATCGGAGTTTCCGCGTTAATGGGGCGGTCATTCAGAACGGTGAGGCCTTCTTTGCCTTCGATGACCGCCCGTTCTTGGTTCTGCGCGAACGGCATTTTCTCCGAGAAGAGCCACGCGGCCGAGGCCGAGCCCACGGTACGAAGGAACTGCCGGCGGTGTTTTCCAGTCATGCCCCGATTATATCAAGCGACCTCAGCATGCTAAGATCGTCTCATCCCATCCGAATGAACGACTCCGAACCACGCGTCACTATTGTGTCCGCCGGACAGCTATCGACCTGTCCGCGTATGGTGAAAGTCGCGGACGTACTCTACGCCGAGGGCTACCGCGTGCGCATGGTGATGAACCGGCGCACGGACTGGGCGTCCCAATCTGACAGGCTTCTCGAAGAGGAACTGTCTTGGCTCGACGTCGCGACTATCGACACCCGCCGTTCAGCCGGCGCCGGAACATTCTGGCCGGGAGCCGCGCGCTACCATATCGCGAGGCGCATCACGCGCATGCTAGGTGTCGCCTGCGCAAGTACCGCTCTCGGGCGACGTGCGCTCCTTCGCTCGTCCGAAACGCTTCTCGAAACGACGATGTCGAAGCCCACCGACTTTATTTACTTGGGAGGCGGCAGCTATCCTATCGCTCGAGAGGCGGCGCGACGGATGAGCGTGCCCTATGGCGTCGACTTCGAAGACTTCCACCGCGGCGAGCACGGAACCACCGCCGAGGGACGGTTCCAAAGCAAGCTCACCGCGTCGGTCGAGGTTGAAGCAGCTCGCGACGCCCGCTTCGTCTCGATGGGAAGCCCACTCATCTCAGCCTGCTACGAAGAGTGTTTAGGGATCAAAGGTGTGGCGGTGCACAACGTGTTCCCGCTACCGAGTGAAGCGCCGGCATTCGAGCTTCCGCAAGGACCACTGAAGCTCTATTGGTTCTCCCAAACGATCGGACCCGGCCGCGGGCTCGAGCAGGCGATGCACGGCTGCAGCGCCGCGGATATCGAGACGGAGCTTCACCTGCGTGGCCGCATCGACGGGAGCTATCGCGAGGGCCTCGAGTCGCTCGCACGCCAGGTAGCGCCCAAGATGAAGCTCACGATCCACGAACCGGGCCCATCCGCCGGCATGATCGACGCCTGCCGCCCCTTCGACATCGGACTGTCTCTCGAGACGGGCGTAAACTCGAACAACCGCTTGGTCATGTCCAACAAAGCCTTTACCTACATGCTCGCGGGGATTACAACAATATACTCCGACACAATCGCCCAGCGCGCCTTTCGCGATGCGCTCGGCGGGCGCCAGCCGATCGTAGCACTCGACGATACGGCCGCGTTTGCGACAATCTTGAAGACGTGGGATGCGGATCGCGCCTCGTTATTGGTCTCGCAGCAAGATGCATGGCAATGGGCCAAGCGCCGCTGGCATTGGGAACATGACGACGAGCGCGGCAGACTCCTGGAACTCTTCGACGAGCATCTTCCCAAGGTGGCTAGATGCGCATAGCCATCACCGTCGACCCGTACATTCCGGTCCCGCCCGAGCTCTATGGCAGCATCGAGCGCGTCCTTGCCCTGTTGGTCGACGGGTTAGTCGCACGCGGTGATGACGTCGTCCTACTCGCTCATCCGGAAAGCCGTACGAAGGCTCGACTGGTTCCTTATGGGGCGCCGCCTCACACCGGGGGATTGGACCGGGCTCGAGAGCTCTTTCAAGTCGGAATCTGGTTGTGGCGACATAGCCACGAGCTCGATGTCGTCCACAGCTTTGGGCGATTGGCCGCACTCCTCCCGATTCTGCCGCAGACTCGACTCGTCAAGATTCAAAGCTACCAGCGCGCGATACCGTGGGCCGGCGTTGGTCACACAGCCAGGCTCGCACGGCAATCTCTGAGTTTCACCGGATGCTCGTCGGCCATGTACAAAAACCCAATAGCCGGAGAGTGGCACACCGTTTACAACTGTGTCGATGTAGGCCGCTACGATTTCGTAGCTCGCGTCCCGGACGAGGCGCCGTTGATGTTTCTGGGTCGTATCGAATCCACCAAAGGGACGCACGAGGCCATCCAGATCGCCCTGCCAAGCGGGCGCGATCTCGTAGTGGCCGGCAATCGCGTCGACGACGACGGAGGTTATTTCGAAGACAAAGTTGAGCCGTTCGTCGACGGTCAACAGATCCGATATGTCGGTCCGGTCGATGATGAAGCAAAAAACGCACTTCTCGGACAAGCGTCGGCCTTCCTCATGCCTATAGGATGGGAAGAACCCTTCGGTATCGTCATGGCCGAAGCGGTCGAGGCCGTTCAGCGCATTCCGTCTTTGTCGCGGCAGGCGGCGCGACGCGACGCCGAAGAGCGGTTCAGCTCGACAGCCATACTGCGCAATTATCTCGAGCTGTACGACGCTCAACTCGCGATGGCACGCGGCGCCCAGTTCGACACAGCCGCCTCCACGGCTTCGATCCTGCCAGCAAAAAAGTGGTCGCTCCCGGGAATCACGACGAGCTCTTTGGGCTCGGGAACGCGCTCTAGCAAGCTTTCAATGGCCGCCGCGTCGCCGAATGGATCGAGCTCCCCTTGGATGAATAATTTGAGCTTCTCGATCGACTCGACGAAATGTGTGCGCGGGAGCACGTCAACGGGAAGTCCCCATTGCCAGCAAAGCTGCAACGCGCGGATCTCGATCGCCAACGCAGCCTCTTTCGGCGTCATCCATATGGCCTCCAAGCGTCCAACCGGGCCCTCGATATCGACAGATCTTGTATACATACTTTACGTCAGGCCCACGACTTCGAATTAGACTAGCGCAATGAATCACCTCATCGCTCTTTTCGGAGTCGGCCTGATCGGCATGTCTCCGATTTGGGTCGTGCTCGCGGGTGTCTCTCCCGCCACAGCGACATTTTATCGTTGCGCCTATGCGCTCCCTGCTCTTCTGGCCATCTGGTTTGTCGGGCGCAAGCGCGACAATCGCTCGCCGCGTATGCACCTCATGGCCTTCGCGAGTGGTGTCATCGTCGCCGCGGATTTGACGATCTGGCACTACAGCATCGAGCTCATCGGCGCAGGCTTGTCCACGGTGCTCGCGAATATCCAAGTGGTCTTCGTTGGGCTTCTCGCTTGGCTCTTCCACCGCGAGCGTCCGACGCGCTTGGCGTTTCAAGTGATCCCTGTCATCCTCATCGGCGCCACCCTGATCTCGGGATTGGCACAAGACGACGCTTACGGCAAAGACCCGGTGTCAGGCGCGATACTCGCTGCGTTCAGCGGTCTTCTTTATGGGAGCTTCCTTCTCCTCTTTCGCGCGTCGAACCGGGTCCTCGCGCCGCCCGCGGGCCCTCTGCTCGACGCGAGCGCCGGCGGCGCCATCACGGCTCTCGCAGTCGGGCCGCTCTTGCCTGACTTCGAACTGAGCGTCACATGGCCGACCCATGGCTATCTGGTCGCGCTCGCACTCGGCTCCCAAGTGGTAGGCTGGCTCTTCATCACCTACGTGCTCCCACGGCTCGCTGCGCTCGAGACGTCGCTCTTGTTATTGTTGCAACCGATCTTCGCCGTCGCGGTCGCGGCTCTGTGGCTCGGCGAGAGGATTTCAGCGCTACAGGGATTCGGCATTTTCCTCGTCATCAGCGGTTTGGGTTACCTCTCGACGAAGGGCGCGATCAAAGGGCCTCAGGAGAAGGACGACAAATGGAGTTTGGAAAACACTATCTCGAGAACGCGGGCTTCGAGCTCGCGCGCCTGAAGCGCCTCGCGGAAGCCGCGATGGAGCAAATCCCGGAGGATGCGGGATTCCACATAGAGCTCGACGAGGCGTCGAACTCGATCGCGGTGATCCTCCAACACTTGAGCGGCAATATGGTCTCGCGCTGGACCGACTTTCTCGCGAGTGACGGCGAGAAACCGGATCGACACCGGGATCGCGAGTTCGAGGCGCAACGCGACCGCACTCGGGACGAGCTCATGGCCCTATGGGAGCGCGGCTGGGCAACGCTGTTTGCCTCCTTTGACGCACTCACGCCCAAAGCACTCGAGCGCAACGTTACCATCCGTGGGGAAGCGCTCACCGTACCCGAGGCCATTCAGCACCAAGTCGTACACGTCGCCTACCACGTCGGGCAGATCGTCTATCTCGCCCGCCACGCGAGCGCGAAAAGCGGCTGGAAGAGCGTGAGCATACCTAAGGAAAGCTCGGAGAACGCGAAGGGCGGGTATAAAACGATATAATCCCGGCCATATGAAAATGCGTCTTCTCGCGGGCGTGCTCGCGCTCGTGGCCGTTTCCGCGTGCTCAGGCCGACGTGCGCCCACGTCACCGGACCGACCACCGTCGCGGGTCCAAGAAGGCCTCGCCTCGTGGTACGGGCTCGAGGAAGCCGGCCGCACCACCGCGAGCGGCGAGCCCATGGCGCCCGAGAAGCTCACAGCAGCACATAAAAGCCTAGCTTTCGGATCGCTCGTTCGTGTCACCGATCTCGACACCGGGAAACGCGTGGATGTGATCATCAACGATCGCGGCCCTTTCGTCCCGGGCCGAATCATCGACTTGTCCTTCGCGGCCGCAAGGGATCTCGGGATCGTCGAAAAAGGCGTCGCCCGCGTCCGGATGGAAGTGATCGGTCTCGCGGGGCCCCTCGCCAAGCGGCGGTGGCGGGTGCAGACGGGCTCTTTCGAAGCCGAGACGCGCGCGCAGGAGCTACTCACGTCGCTCCAGGCCCAAGGTCAAGGCCCCGTTTTGATCACCGAGTTCGAAAATGAGGGCGTGCTGTTCCATCGCGTGTGGGTCGGCTCGTTTCGAGAGCGTGACGACGCCGAGCGTCTCTTGCAGGAGCTCCAGCTCCAAGGCTTCGGCGGCCTCATCATCCTCGCCGCCGCCACTAACCCCTAGCCAGATAAACCTGAAAGCGTTCTAAATCCAAACCACATAGCTGACTCTCATCCCCACATCCCCTTGTCTTTAGAAACGCCGCTAAAAGCAAGGAGAGGTGGGGATAGGTGGGGATGCGGGGATGCGGGGATAAGAAAGAATTTGCTTCAGAACGTGGTACAAAATCCTCGGTTCTGACGGGTTAGAGGCTAGCCCTTCACGCCCCGACGGGGACAAAGGGATTGAACCGAGCACTGATCGCATTTTGGTCCGATCGGCCTGCAGACGAGCTGACCGTGTGCGACCAATAACAAATTGACGCGCCCTCGCCACCGCACGGGCACGTGAGGCGTGAGCCGCAATTCCGTTTTTTCGGGCGTTTTGGTACGGACCCAGTCGAGCCGATTCGAGATGCGATGGACGTGGGTATCGACGGCGATGGTCGGTTTCCCGAAGCAATGGGCGAGCACGAGGTTCGCGCATTTGGGGCCAATCCCTGGAAGCTCGGTGAGGCCTTCGCGCGTCTTTGGAACGATACCGCCCCGCTCCATGATTGCGTCGGACAAGGCGTGGAGCGTCCGCGCCTTTTGGCGGTAGAAACCGGCGCCGTAGAGCAGCCGCTCGAGCCGACGAAGAGGCAGCCGGCGGAGCTCTTCCGGCGTGGTCGCCTCGGCGAAGATTTTCGCGCAGACCTGGGTTGTTTGCTCGTCCCGAACGCGCTGGCTCACGAGGCAGCTCACGAGCTCGAGAAAAGGCGTCCGGTTCGTGGAGAACGGGCCACCGTAAACAGGTGCGCCGCTATAGCGGCCCTTCCGGGTCTCGCTCGCAAGCTTCCGCAAAACGGCGACGATGCGCTTTTCGCGAGCGGGCCGGCTCCGGATCATAGAATCCCAGATAGTACCCGATAAGCATTGGAACCTGGCCCCAATCGAGCCAAAATAGGAGTGCCATGAGAAAGATCGCGCTCGCATTTCTCCTCATGTCCGCCACCGCGTCGGGCAAGCAAACGCAGAAAGAGCTCCTCCAGCGCCTCTTCGACGAGCAGCGACACCGACGATGGTCCACGTCGTCGAGGGAGACCCGCGCGTGCCGAGCCCTCAATCGGTGGAACTGCACATGGCGCTCAAGAAGCTCGGCGTGCCGACGGAGCTCTTCATGTATCCGGGGCACAGTCACGGCATCCCGGATCCGCGCAACCGCCTCGTCAAAGCTGTCAGTGAGATGGCGTGGATGGATCACTACGTCCGCGGCATCGGGGACAAATTCCAGTGGCGCGATGTGTTGAAGACGATCGAGGACGGCAAAGAGGCAGGCGAGGCCGAACCGCCCACCCCCGAAGGCGTGGATGCCCAGCCGCGGTAGTCGGATGATGAAGACGAACGTTCGCACTCTCGGCCTTTGCTGGCTCGTTCAGACGCTAGCGCTCTCCGCGTGGGCGGAGGCTGTCTCGGGTCAAGCCGGCGGCGACCCGGTCGAGATCGTTCTTCGGGGCGGCCGCATCATGGATCCCGAAACGGGCCTCGACGCCACACGAAATGTAGGCATTGCCGGCGGCAAGATCGTCGCGGTGAGCGAAGCTCCGATCTCCGCCGAGCGAACGATCGATGCGACCGGGCTCGTGGTGGCACCGGGTTTCATCGACCTTCACGCGCACGGACAAGACCCGGTCTCCCGCAAGCTGCAGCTGGCCGACGGCGTCACGACGGCGCTCGAAATGGAGCTGGGTATTTTCCCCATGGACACATGGCTGCAAAAGCAGGAAGGGAAATCGGTCATCCACTACGGCGCGACCGTTGGCCATCTCGGCGCCCGGATGAAACTCTTTCACGACGCCGACCTCGAGAGCTGGGCGACGCTCGCCCCCGAGCGCACCGAGCTCTTGGAGTACGAGGACTACGCGTTTCGCGACACGACAGAGTCCGAGCGCCGAAGGCTCATGGAGCAAGGCCTCGAGCAAGGAGGCCTAGGCTTCGGTCTGGGAATCACCTATACGCCCGGCGCGTCGTGGTCGGAGATCTATGACCTCTTCAAGCTCGCGCACGAGCGCGACGTTCCTATCTACGTCCACGTGCGTGGAAGAAACTCGGGTGGGCGCGTCGGAGCATTCCAGGAATGCCTCGCGAACGCGGCGTCGACCGGAGCGTCACTCCACTTCGTGCATATGAATTCGAGCTCCGGAGAGCTCGCCCCGGTGATCTTGGACCTCATTCGGGGCACCGCCTCGCGCGGCATCGACGTCACTACCGAGGCCTATCCCTACACCGCGGGCTCCACGCGCATCGAGTCAGCGTCCTATGAAAATTGGGAGTCCTGGCCAGACGAAAGGTTCAAGCGACTCCAATGGCCGGCGACCGGCGAGTATCTCACCCGCGAGAGCTTCGCACGCTACCGGAAAGAAGGCGGATGGTTGACAAGCCACGGGCGCTCCGAGAAAACCAAAGCCTGGATCGTCGCCCAGAAAGACGTTATGGTCGCAAGCGACGGCATTCCGTTTCTCTACGGACCTGCTCACCCCCGGGGCGCCGGCACGTTCTCACGCGTTCTCGGACACTACGTTCGCAAGGAGGAAACGATCGGATTGATGGACGCATTGCGAAAAATGACGCTCCTTCCGGCGAAGCGTCTCGAAAAGACCTCGGCGGGTATGAAGTCGAAAGGACGTGTGCAAGTCGGAGCCGACGCGGATCTGACGCTCTTCGACGCCGCGACCATTCTAGATCGGTCCACGTTCGAGCAAGGCGATGTGCCTTCGGCGGGCATCGTGCACGTGTTCGTCTCCGGCGTTCACGTTCTGGCCGACGGTTCGATACAGGATGGCCTGTTTCCTGGCCAGGCCATTCGCCGCTCTCGATAGTGAGAGCTCGAAACGCTCGGCGCGTGTGTTCGAACAATGCTAGCGGGTGAGCTGGTGTTAGCGGAAGTGGCGAAGGACCTCGCACATTAAGGAGCTCAATATGCATCGAATCGCCGGTTTTCTCGTTGCGCTCGTCATCACTACGACGACTACGCTCGCAACGGCCCAGCAACGCTATCCCTCGGCGCGCTGGGACGTCGCCTCATCGCCCGAAGCGCTCGGCTACAGCTCTGATCGGCTTCAGGAAGCGGAAGCGTATACGCGCGGTATAAAGACCACTGCCGTGATGATCGTGGTCGACGGCGTCGTGCTCGACCAATCGGGATAGGAGCCAGGTTCGCTTCATGGGGCCGACGCGGAGTTTACCGTAGTTGACGGGTCGCAACCCTAGCAGTACTTTCTTGTCATGAGCTCTGTGCTCTTAATGTTGATGTTCGCGGCGAGCCCGCAAGTGGACGCGTCCAAAACCGTCGTCGGCCAGGCCATTTGCAAAAATTGCCACGCCGATACGCACGCCAAATGGCAAAATTCCCGCCACAGTAAGATGGTGCAACCCGCGACGACCGAGGGCGTCAAGGGCGATTTCAGTAAAGCGCTCATCACGCTTCGCGGTGACACCTACGGCCTGAGGACCGAAGGCGGCGAGTTCTACATCACGGAGGCGTTCTTCGGCCGAGATTTGCAAGAGCATGAGATCCAATACACGCTCGGCAACCGGCGCATCCAGCACTATCTGACGACGCTCGAGGATGGCCGCATCATCGTGCTCCCGCCGAGCTGGGACGAGCTGCGCCAGGAGTGGTTCCACAATCTCGAGATCGCGGCCCCGGACCAGCAGGAAGGGATCATTCCCGTCCAGCTGTGGAACAAGAACTGTTTCGGTTGCCACGTCAGCGAAGAGGTCAAGAACTACGACGCAGACGACCAGCGCTATGCCACGGAGTGGCTCGACTTCGGAGGTCATTGCGAGCGCTGTCACGGCCCCGGAAGCGCGCATGTCGCGCTCTATTCCAGCGACGTGACCGCGGCCTCGACCTCCCCCGAAATCGTCGTCCCGACGAAGCTCGATAACGAGCGCAACTCGCAAATCTGCGCGCAATGTCATTCGTTCCGGGACGTCATGCATTCCGGCTACACTGCGGGGCAGGATTACTACGACTACTTCATGCCGCTTCTCGAATACGGTATGGGCCCGAGCAGCGACCCCACGTGGTGGCCGGACGGCAAGACGCGGCGCTTCTCGACGAACGCGCTCGGCATCTGGCAGAGCGAGTGCTTCCTCAAAGGCAAGGTCGCTTGTACAAGCTGTCACGTCGACACGCACGAGCCGGAGATCGAGCTCAACGAACAACTGCGTCCCGAGAACCGCAACCTCTGCACGCGCTGCCACGAAGAGATCGGCGCCAATATTGCCACGCACACGTTTCACGACGCCGCGAGCACGGGGAGCTCGTGCGTCGAGTGCCACATGCCGCGCTCCGTCGTGTCGATCAAAGCGAGAATGCGCGATCACAGCATTAGCATCCCCGCGCCCGAGAACACGATCCGCCACGAAATCCCCAACGCTTGCAACCTGTGCCACAAGGACCAATCGCCGGAATGGGCCATCGCTGCCCTCGACATTTGGTATCCGGAGAGCCAGAAGCGTCAGAAGGTGATCCGGCGCGCAGACGCCTTCGTCGCCGCGAGAAACAAAGAGCCCGGTGCGGTCCCGCAACTTCTCGCCCTCGTCGCCGACAAGGAGCAGGGGCCCATCCCGCGCGCTAACGCGATCGGCCACCTCGGCAATTTCGACGACCCACGCGTATTTCCCACCCTCGTGGGCGCGGCCAAGGACGAGCATCCGCTCGTGCGCGCCACTGCGGCCTTGAAGCTCGGGGACCGGGGCCAGCCGAACCGAGACACCGCCGTCATGGTGCTTGGCTCCGCCGTGGCCGACGATAGGCGCATCGTCCGCATGAACGCCGCGATCTCGCTTCTGAATCTCGGCGTACAAAAGCTCGCGGGCGAAGCGGGGCGTCGCTTCGAAGAAGCGAAAGCGGACCACATCGCGCGCGGCGCGTTTCACGCGGACGACGCGCCACAGCTGGCCAATCTCGGCCGCTTTCACGTGCTCGCGGGCGATGGGAGTGCGGCGGCTGAGGCCTTCGAGAACAGCTACAAGCTCAACCCGGATCAACCTGGCATCAAGTTCTTCATGGCGGTGACGCGCGTGTCGCAAAGTCGTCCCGAGGACGCGAAGCAATTCCTCGAAGAGGTCGACGAGGACGACCCGTTTGCGGAAGAAGCGCAAGATCTCCTTCGAAAACTTCAAGCACCACACTGAACCTGAACCCTACCAAGAGGACCGAACCATGCGTTTCATGCTTTGTGCAACGATCGCACTCTGTCTGACACTCGCCGCTCGAACTCGAGCCCAGCCGAGCTTCGAGGTCGTCCTCGATCCCGCCATCGAGAGTGAGCCGGTGGACGGCCGGATTCTTCTGCTGTTCTCGACGCGCGACGACAATGAGCCGCGCTTTCACGTCGTGAACCGGGGCGCGCCCCAACCCTTTTTCGGCATCGACGTCGAAGCACTCGCGCCCGGCGACGGAGCCGTGTTCGATGAGACGGTCCTCGGCTATCCGCTCGAAAGCCTGCGCGACGTCCCCACGGACGACTATTACGTTCAAGCGATGCTCAACCGCTACACAACGTTCCACCGAAGCGATGGACACGTGGTCAAGCTCCACATGGACCAATGGGAAGGACAGAAGTGGAACCGCTCGCCGGGAAACCTCTATAGCCGTCCGGAAAAGATTCATTTCGACCCAACAAAGCGCACAACCTTCCGCATCGAGCTAACGGAAAAGGTCCCTCCGATCGAGCCGCCTGAAGATACGCACTGGATCAAGCACGTGAAGATAAAAAGCGAACTCGTCAGCGCTTTTTGGGGCACCGACATGCATGTCGGCGCCGCCGTGCTGCTGCCAGAAGGCTTCGAGGCGCACCCGGACGCACGCTACCCCGTCGCCCACCTCCAGGGCCACTTCGCGCCACCTTCACGCGTTTTCGCGACCATCCGCCGGAATCCGGAGCGCAACGTCAACAATCGGCATATGATTTTTACCAGGATTGGACCTCGGGCTCGCGCCCCAACATGCTCGTCGTCTTGCTTCAGGACCCGAACCCGTTTTACGACGACGCCTATGCGGTCAATTCCGCGAACCTCGGCCCCTATGGAGACACGGTGATTGACGAGCTTATCCCGGTGGTCGAAGAGAAGTTCCGCGCGATCGGCGAGCCTTGGTCGCGGACGACATTTGGCGGCTCGACGGGAGGCTGGCGTGCGCTCGCGGCGCACGTCTTCTATCCGGACTTCTTCAATGGTGCCTGGGTGTTCTGTCCGGACCCCGTGGACTTTCGCTACTTTCAGCTCGTCGACATTTACGACGATGAGAACGCCTACTACGCCGGAAGCAGCTTCAAGAAAGATCCCATCCGTCCTTGGATGCGCAGCGTGGACGACCAAGTCTTGATGACCGAGCGTGACGCCAGCATTCTGGAGCTCGTGCTTGGAACGCGCGGGCGCTCCGGCGACCAGATGGACATTTTTCAGGCGGTCTACGGACCCGTGGGGGACGACGGCTACCCGCGTCTTTTATATGACAAGAACACAGGCGTCATCGACAAAGAGGTAGCCTCCTATTGGAAAGAGAATTACGACCTGCGTTACATCCTCGAGCGCGACAGGGAAACGCTCGGCCCGAAGCTCGAGGGGAAGCTACGCATCTACATGGGGGACACCGATACGTTCTATCTCGAGGAGGCCACGCGTCTTTTGGAAGAGCTCCTCGAAGGCACGAACAATCCGCACTATCGAGGTAGCGTGACGTGGGGCCAGCGTGAGCCTCACTGCTACACAGGCGCCCCGCCCGGCAAGAGCTTTCTCTCCCATTACTTGCCGGAGATGGCCGATCACGTCACGCGTACCGCCCCGGAGGGAGCGGATGTGACCAGCTGGAAATATTAGCGGAGAAAAGAGTTTCTGCGTCCGTCTTAAGTAGTAACGTGACGGACTACACGCTTTCCGGTCAGTGGCAAGTCCTACGACGTAACGGAGGCCAAGTACGACCTTGAGCTTCGCGAGAACGGACAAATTGCAGGTGGCGGTCGTATGACGACGGGCGGGACGCCCGGAGTCTTTACGATAAATCTGGCCGACGGCCGTAGAACCATACCAGTAGCGGGACGCTGGTCCTACGAGCGTCCACTCCATCGTCTCGAGCTGAACATGACGACGCTCGTTCGCGGACGGGAGCTCAGACACATCGTCGCGTTTCAAACAACGGGACGAGAGCTGGGCTGGCTCGAAAGCGTTACAACGACCGGCCTCCCTTGCCGTCTCAGACGGATGCGTTGATCTTGCCGCGGAGCACCTGCCCCGACAGGTTTTCGCTTCTCTCACCACCCTCGAGCACGACTCAGCCTATCGCTCACGATGGGCGGCCGTCGTCATTATGATATTGGAATTGACTTTCACTTTCATAAAAGCTATATTGGACTCGATGATCGTATGTCTCTGTAAAGGCATCACGGACCGCACCATCCGCGCCCTCGTGCGCGAGGGCGCGTGCTCCATCTCGGAGGTCGGACGCACCTGCGACGCCGGCCGAACTTGTGGCGGCTGCCGGCCGACGATCAACCATCTCGTGGAGACAGAGACGAAGCAGCGCAAGTCGCCTCGGGGTATGATGCAGGGCCATGAAAGGTGATGCGAAGATAATCGTTGCCCTCAACGACGTCCTGACCGCCGAGCTCACCGCCATCAACCAGTACTTCGTACACGCAAAAATGTGCGAGAACTGGGGCTATAAACGCCTCGCGGACAAGAAGCATGACGAGTCCATCGAGGAGATGAAACACGCGGATAGCGTCATCCTGCGGATTCTTTTTCTCGACGGCATCCCGAACATGCAGCGCCTCAGCCCGGTTCGCGTCGGCGAGGAAGCGATCGAGCAGCACAAGCTCGATTTGGAGCTCGAGCTCGACGCTGTCAAGCGGCTGAACGACTCGATCGCGCTTTGTCGCGAGAAGGGCGATAACGGCACACGCGAGCTACTCGACGGCATCTTGAAAGATGAAGAAGACAGCATCGATTGGCTCGAGGCACAGCTTCATCTTGCCGAAGAAGTGGGCCGCGAGCGCTATCTCGCCGAGCAAATCAATTCTTGACGTTCTTGGCGCGCTCGAAGACAGGCGGCGCTTCCGGAATGGCGGCGCCGTCATGCCGGGGCTCGGACGCGCCGAAATGCACGCCGTCGCCGTTCGACATCACCGCCTGACCGAAACCGAAGCTCCCCGTTCGCGGCCGGACGACCTCGATCTCGTGGCCCAGCCCTTCGAGCTTCGTCCGCACCGTCTCGGGTATGAGCGACTCCATCTTCACATCACAGCCGTCGAAGCTTCCTTTGGTGAAACGCCCTGCTTCGAGGGATTCCTGGATGTTCATGCCGTAATCAACGATGTTCGCGACGAACTGAGCGTGGGCCTGCGACTGGTTCCAGCCGCCCATGATCCCGAAGCCGATGCGCACGTCGTCCTTCTCCATGAACGCGGGGATGATCGTATGGAGCGGGCGCTTTCGCGGCTCGAGCGTGTTCGGCTTGTCGGGCTCCATCGTAAACAGCGCCCCGCGATTATGCAGCATGAACCCAACGCCTGGCGGCACGAGTCCGGATCCAAAGCCGCCATAATTGCTTTGAATGAGAGAAACGACGTTGCCGTCTCGATCGATCACAGAGAGATAGATCGTGTCGCCGCCTTCAGCGTCGGTAACGGTGCGAAACTCCGATGGCGTCACGACGCATGCGGCTTTTTGGGCGTCAATGAGCTTGGCGCGCGCGGCCGCGTGGGCTTTGTCGAGCATGTCGGGTACGGGGATCTCCGAAAAGCGCGCATCCCCTACGTAGTGAAGCATGTCGGCATAAGCAAGCTTCTTGGCTTCGACCATCACGTGAAGCGCTTCCGCGCTGTGAAAGCCGTACTCACCGAGCGGATAGCGCTCCATCAAGTTCAGCATCATGAGCGCGGCGATGCCTTGAGTATTGGGCCCGATCTCGCTCACGGTCCAACCGCGATAGGTCGTTTGGATAGGCGCCATCCATTCGGGCTCGTACTCGGCCAGATCCGCCGCCACGAAGACACCACCTGTTTCCTTCGAGATGGCAAGAATGGCTTCCGCGGTCGGGCCTTTGTAGTAACCGTCGCGGCCAAGCTCGGCCACGCGGCGGAGCGATGCCGCAAGGTCCGGGTTCTTGAAGACCTCCCCTGCTTTCGGGGCGCGGCCGTCGATCAAAAACGTCTTCTTGGAGCTCGGGTGGCTCGCGAGCATTTCTTCCGAGCGCTTCCAACCTCCGGCGATGACTTCAGAAAGTGGAAAGCCGTTCTCCGCATAATGGATCGCGGGCGCCAAGATCTCCGATAGCGGCAGTTTGCCGAGTCGTCCTTGAAGAGCGTCCCATCCCGCAACGACCCCGGGCACCGTCACGCTGTAGATGCCGCGGCGGGGCATCGTCTCGATGCCCTTTCCGGCGAGGTGCTCGATGTCGAGCGCTTTTGGTGCCCAGCCGCTTGCGTTCAAACCGAGGAGCTCACCTGTCTTCGCCATATAGATGATCGCGAAAAGATCGCCGCCCATCCCGTTGCCCGTGGGCTCCATGAGGCCGATCGTCGCATTGGCCGCGATGGCCGCGTCAATTGCGTTGCCCCCACGTTCGAGAATTTGAACGCCCGCGCCCGCGGCGAGCGGCTGGCTCGCGGCCACGATCCCGTATTCCGTCGCCACCATGGAGCGGCCAACGACAGGATCCTCAGGCGATGATGTTCCTGCTGTCAAAAGCATTAGGAGACTCCAAAATACGATCTTTCTCATGACGCCACCTTTCGAACGCGCGAACGCGCATAGTCTACTCTTCGTGGGCCGGTAAGACGACTGCAAGTGCTTTGTCTTTCACGCGAATCTCGACCGGCGCGCAGCCGGAAGGCTCACCATCGAGCTGCAGCGGGACGCGGGCACCTTCCTCGACACTCACGCTCAGAGCATCGGTCTTGAAGTGCTCGATGTCCGAGAACCTCAGATGGCAGTGTCCGAGGATGCCGAGAAGGTAGCGCAAGTAGTCGCGACGGTTCTTGCCCGTGAAGACCACTACGTCGAGCTTGGGCTCTTCGAGCTTCGCTTCGGGGGTAACGTAGTAGCGCCGCCCATAGCGGCTGATGTTTCCCGCGATGAGCCCTGTTCCCACGATCTCTCGTTCCCCCACGCGCACGCGTAGCGGGTGCATCGGATAGCTCGCGAGCAAACGGAATCCATCAAGCCAGAAGGCGAAGGCGCCGAGCGCGTCTTTGAACCCCGACTTGAGCCGATAAACGACCTCCCCATCGAGGCCCACCCCGACCATGAGAAGAAAGGGACGCTCGCCGGCAAAGCCCATCGGGATGCGGACCATCCGTCCGCCGACCAGAGTGTCGAGCGCTCCTGAGAGCTTCAAGGGGATCCCGACTTCGCGGGCAAAGACATTGACCGTGCCGCCGGGGAGGACACCCATCGCGGTCGGGCTATCAAGAAGCCCACACGCGACTTCGTTCAGCGTGCCGTCACCGCCCCAAGCAATCGCCATCTCGAAACCGGCCTCCGCGACCTCTCGGGCAATGTGCGTCGCGTGGCCCATGCGCTCCGTCGGACGAGGAGAAACCTCCATGCCGGCATCCTTCAAGCGTGTGAGGACTTGCGACAAGAGATCGTCCTTCACGTGTCCGCGTCCCGAACGGGGGTTGTAGATGAGTGCCGCGCGCATCGGTTCTTTCATGGCTTTGCTTGGCTTGGCTTCGCTAGGCTTATCCAGGCGCCACGACGACTTCGAGCTCGTCGCGAAGCTCACCCCAGCCCTCGACCTCGAGAGCAACATGAATCACCCAGGAGATCTTGCCCTCCATCGAGCGATAAGAAAACGGCGCCTTTTCGGAGACCGGCAGAGTCGCGCGGAACGTTCGCGCCTCGCCCACCGCGAGCTTCAAATTTTCTCCGAGGATGCTCTCTTCACTTTGGAGCACGGTCCGCTGCCGTCCTTTTTCGGTCGTCTTATGCTGCGTGCAACGAAGCTCGGCAGTGAGCCGCCGCAGCTCTGTGCCGCGCCGAGCTTTGCTGCGAAGCTCGATCTCGAAAGCGCCTCCCGGAGCAACTTGGTCGCTCACGAGGCCCAAGTCGAGAAGGCTGAACGGATGCCGGTCGAGGCGATAAGCAAGCCCGAGCGCCGCATAGAGCCAGTTCAGCGTCACCGGCACCCATCCGACGACGAAGAACCAGCCGTAACCGCTCCCCTGGTAGAATCGTGAGAAATGGACATAGACGAGCGCCACGAGCGTCGCGAGAAAAAGCGACATCCAAAGCCGGCGTTTCGTCTGGGCGATGAGGGACGTCCAGATCATTCTTTACAATCCTACCCTCTAGCGCCCGAAAGGCGCTACTCATCCCGCGCGCCGCTCGAGTTTCTCGCAGTCGGACATGTCACCATCGACACCGACACTATCAATGAGAGGCACAGAGTCGGGGGCGCGGCAGTTTACGCCGCGCTCACCGCTAGATATCTCGGGCTAAAGAGCGGGATCGTCACATCGGCCGGAGCCGATTTCCCATTCTGGGACGCGTTGTCTGGGATCGAAACGCATTCCATCACAACAAAGGCCACCACGGCATTCGAGAACGACTACGCGGAGGGCACGCGTCGCCAGCGCGTGCGCGCCCTGGCGGAACCGATACGCGCCCACCATCTGAGTGCAATACAGCTTGCGGCGGACGCCGCGGTTTTGTATTGCCCGGTGGTTCACGAGATTGAAGCGCCGCTCGTACGCCTCGCTCCCGGCGGACTCTGCGGCGTGGCCCCGCAAGGGTTCTTTCGGCAATGGGACGACACCGGCATAGTGTCGATCCGCAAGTGGGTTGAAGCCTCGAGTGCTCTCTCGGGAGCGGATTTCGTTTGCATGAGCGAGGAGGACGCTTTCGTTCCCGAGGAGCTCGCGGAAGAGTTCTCTGGACGCGCTTTTGCCATTACTCGCGCCGAGCGAGGCTGTCGTGTCTACGCAGGTGCGGACATCTACGACTTCCCTGCTGCTCCCGCGGAGCCCGCCGATGTCATGGATCCCACGGGCGCGGGCGACGTCTTCGCCGCTGCTTTTCTCGTGGCGCTCAGAAACGCGAGACCACTGCCGCACGCGACAACGTTCGCTTCGCAGGTCGCCGCCAAGGCCGTCACGTCCGAAGGCATTTCGTGGCTCTTATGAAGGACCCTGCTTTCGAAGATTATTGCGAGAAGATCGAGCGTGAGTTCTTTCGCTTGAAAGGCCACCCAGGGACGCTCTCGCCCACCGATTTCAACTGCGTTCTCGAGTGGTTTCGCGCCGGCATCCCACTCGAGGTCGTTCTCGAAGCCATTCCGGACGCCTTCCAGGCGCAGAGCACCGGCCGCGACGGAGGCGTCGAAGAGGTCAACAGCCTCGGCTACTGCGAGTCTTTCGTCGAGCGCGCACTCGCGCGCCGCAAACGGTTCTAATAAGTTACACTTCTTCACTGTCCATGACCCTCGCCCACATCCTGACCGACGAGCAAGCGCGGATACTCGTCGAGGAACGACGAGCGCTCGCCGAGCTTCGACTGGCGCTCGAGCGTGTGGCCATGGACGACGAGGACGCCGCGTCCTTCGACGCCTCGCTCCGCCAGCTCGACCAACTCTTCCTTCTCGTCGTCGCCGGCGAGTTCAACGCGGGCAAGAGCGCTTTCATCAACGCGCTCATGGGCGAGCCCCTTCTCGAAGAGGGTGTGACGCCCACGACCCAACGGGTCACGCTCGTGAAATACGGCGAGAAGCAGAGCCGAGAGGCGCAAAGCGACGCCTTCGAGATCGTCGAAGCGCCCATCGAGATACTCGAGACCCTGAACATCGTCGACACCCCGGGAACGAATGCCGTGAAGCGCGAGCACGAAGTAATCACCCGCGAGTTTCTTCCGCGAGCCGACATGGTGCTCTTCGTGACCTCGGCGGACCGTCCTTTCACCGAGAGCGAGCGCGCATTCCTCGAAGGGATACGCGATTGGGGCAAGAAGGTCGCGGTCGTGATCAACAAAATCGACATTCTCGTGAGCTCGGAGGACATTGACAAGGTGATCGCGTTCGTGCGCGATAACGCCTCGAAACTTCTCGGCATGGAAGTGGAGGTGTTCCCCGTCTCCGCCCGCCAAGCCGCGCAAGGAAAATCCGAAGGCAACGACAGGCTCATACAAGAGAGCCGATTCGAAGCGCTCGAGACATTCGCCGTCCGGACACTAGACGAAGGCGAGCGCGTGCGCTTGAAGCTTCTCAACCCGCTCGGTGTTGGTAGCGCACTGACGGAAAAATACGCGGCAGTGGTGGCCGCCGAGCTCGACCTGCTCAAAGACGACCTCAGGATGCTCGACGACATCGAATCCCATCTCGAGATCTACGAGCGCGATCAGCATCGCGACTTCGCCTACCGGCTCTCGGATATCGACAATGCGCTTCTCGACTTCGAGAGCCGCGGGGCCAACTTCTTCGAAGAAACGCTGAGGCTCGGTCGCATCTTCGATCTCGTCAACAAAGCCAATATCAAGAGCGATTTCGAGAAGAATGTCATCGGGGACCTGCCGCAGGAGGTCGACAAACGTGTCGAGGCCGTGATCGACTGGATGGTGGAGAGCGAGCTGGAGCAGTGGAAAGCGGTGATGGCTCACATCGAAGAGCGGCGATCGGCCCACGAGGAGCGCATCATTGGAAAGGTGGGAAAGCTGCAGGTCGGATTCGCGCAGGATCGTGAGCGGCTGCTCGAGACCGTGGGCGCCGCCGCTCGAAGTGCCATCGACGGCTACGACCGCGAGTCCGAATCGAGCCGACTCGCGGAATCCGTCCAGGCGGCGGTCGCCAGCACCGCGCTTCTAGAAGTCGGTGCCGTCGGACTCGGCGCGCTCGTCGCCGCCATCGCCACGACGACCGCCGCCGACGTCACGGGCATACTCGCCGCGAGCGCCCTTTCGATTGTGGGACTGCTCGTCCTGCCCGCGAAGCGTCGCAAAGCCAAAACCGAGCTCAGCCTCAAAGTCGGTGAAGTGCGAGAAAAGCTCATGACCTCGCTCCGTAAACAGTTCGAGACCGAGACGAAAGCGAGCATCCTGCGCATCCAGGACGCCGTGGCACCTTATACCCGCTTTGTCCGCGCGGAGCGCGACCGCCTCGAGACCGCCCGCTCCGCGCTCGAAGCCTCGCGCACAGAGCTGGCACGCATCGAATCCGCTGTCAATCTCAATCGCGAGTCTTGACGCCTACTTCGGATATTCGAGAAATGGACGGAAGCGGCGGTGGAACCAGCCGAACCAATATTCGGGATCGTCCCGCACCCAGGCGCCGACAATTTCGTTGTGCCTTTCTTGTATGCGCGTCACGCGCGCGTCCTTCTCGAGCCCGTCGAGGTCGAAACGCTCGAGGACGAGCACGACATCGTAGACATCGTCGTCGCCGAGTCGAGCATAGGCGCTCACTACCTGGGGATCCACGTGCTCCTGCAGCGCCGCAATCGCGCGCACCGTCGAGGCCGGCTTGCCTAGAAACGGAACGGACGTCCCTTCGGCGCCGGGGTCTTGATCGATGAGCGCGGCGAGCACGCCGTTTTGCTTCAAAGTCGTGAACGCGCGACGAGCAGCGTTCTTGTGCGAGATGATCTGCACACCCGTCGCGAGTCGCCGTTCGTCGAGCCAATTCTCAACATATGGGTTGTGCATCGGTTTCACGATGACGTGAACGTCACCAAACACCGTGCCGAAGGCGGTGGCGAGAAGCTCGAAATTTCCGAAATGGGCCAGGATGGCGATGACGCCGCGTTGCTCCCGCTCTGCGAGGAGCTCTCGGCCGTGGATGCGGTAGGGTGGCTCCTTCCAGCGCGCCCGCAACAAGTCCATGATGTACATTCCCATGTTGCCGTAGAGCTTGGGTAGGATATGCGCGATTTCCGCGTCGGAGCCCATGCCGACGAAACGTAAGTTGGCTACAACGACGGCGCGCCGGACACCAAGTTTCAGAGCGAGCCAACCGACGGCCCGGCCGAGCACGAGAGCCGCGGCACGCGGCACGAGTCCGACGAATGCCTCGCATCCGCGCAGCGCGACGTATTCGACGCGCCAACCCAAGCGCCGGCTAAGGCGTGGCTTGGTGGTGCCTTCGGGGATAGCGTCGGAATCAGGCATCGGTGTTTTGCGTGGCTCGAGCAGCGTAGCACAGGTTTTGGTGGGCAAATCACGCGTTTGCCGGCGGTCAAACCGAGTGCCCGCGCGGCAACCTATGGGTTCGCATCGAGGTGGTGGATATGGAATGCGACCGCAAACGCGCGTTGTGTGAGACCATCACGCGATGAAATGAGCGACGCAGACCTGGTTTTTGACTAACGTGATTGCGCTGCTGGCGGCGGGCATCACGGCGCAGGAGCTCACTCCGCGCGCCTATTGGCCGGCACCCAAGGGAACGAAGGTAGCGATTCTCGGATACTCGTTCTCTTTCGGCGACGTGGTCACCGATCCGTCACTCCCGATCGTGGGCGTGGATTCGAAAATCAACGCAGGCCTATTCGCCTACCTGCAGACTTTGAGCTTGTGGGGACGTACCTCGAACGTCCTCGTGGAGCTGCCTCATCCTTGGGGAACGACGGTCGGCTCGTTGAAGGGCGAGCCCGTGAGTCGTAGTTTCTCCGGCGTCGGCGATCGCGGAGTCACTCTTTCGGTCAATCTGCTCGGCGCGCCGTCCATGACTCCGGCAGAGATGCGGGAGCTTCGCGAGAAGCCTCGTTCGATCCTCGGAGCCAGCGTCAAGGTGCTGGCCCCAACGGGAGCATACGAAAAAGACAAACTGATTAACGTCGGGGCCAATCGATGGGCCATCAAAGCCGAGCTGGGATACATCATTCCCGTTCGACGAAGGTGGTTGATCGAGATCGACGTGGGCGCGTGGTGGTTCGGAGACAATAACGCGCTCCTGGGCCTGACTCGGGAACAGAGTCGCGTGATCGCCACACAGCTCCACCTGGTAAGCGATTCAAACCCGGATTCTGGACATCGCTAGATTTCAATTTCTTCACCGGCGGCCGCTCCATCCTCGGCGGTGTAGAGCTCGCCGACCTGCAGCGAAACTCGAGACTCGGCGGCACCATCGTAGTGCCGTTTCGTGACCGCCACGCCATCAAGGTCGGCTACAACACCGGTGTGGTCACCGAGTCGAGTGGAGACTTTAGTGCGGTCTTGGTGAGCTATCAGATGCTCTTCCGGTAGACGGATTCCGCTAATCGACGCCGCGCATCGCTGCGTTCAGGACCTGCTGAATGAAACCCGGGTCGACGCCGAGGCCGTTACAAAGCCAAACGAGGCACTCGATCTCGTCATCGTCGACCAATCCGTCCGCATAGGAGATCACAACCATGACATCGTACGCTCGTCGAACTGTTCGCTCACACCGGCGACTTTGCTCTGAAGCTCTTCGCCGAGAGCCACGAGATTCGTCGCCCGCCACTCGATAGCTAAAGCGGTGGTCGTGCTGCACCTTTCTATTTTTCGGATCTTTTCTATTGTAAGAAAGATGCTCGGGGGCGGCCAGTGCCCCTCCTACGAGATGTCCGCGAGGGGCGGGCGGCGGGCGCCGACTTTGGTAGCGCGCTCGAACGCATGGCCGAGCTCGAGGACCGCGCGTTCCTGACGGTAGCGACCCACGATTTGAAGGCCCACGGGGAGGCCTTCAGGCGTGAACCCCGCCGGGATGGACATCGCCGGAAGTGCCGTAAGCGTGATGTAGAAGCAGCTCCGCATCCAGTCGATGTAGGAATCCATCGCAATCCCAGCGATCGACCGCACCCACTCCGTCCCGATGTCGAAAGGAGAAACTTGCGTGACGGGGAGAAGCAGAAACTCGTAGTCCTGCATGAAGCGCCGCACGCGGTGATAGAGCTCGCCTCGACGCACTTGCGCGCGCGCGACCTCGTCGCCCGAGAGCGCGAGCCCTTTCTCGATGTTCCAAACAACCGTCTCCTTCATGAGACTGCGGTGGTTCTCGAGATCCTGGGCGTGGGCCATCGCAAAGCCATGTGCTCTCAATATCTGAAAAATCTCGTCGGCGCCCGTGAAGTCCGGATGGGCTCGCTCGACCCTACATCCCATCGCCGCGAATGCGTCGACCGCCCGCTCGAAGATATCGAGAACGTCTTTTTGCACGGGGAAGCTTCCAAGGTCGGGACTCACCGCGAGCCGCACGCCGCGGACGTCGCGTTCGAGCGGCTCGCGGAAGAGCTCAGAAGGCTCCTGGAGCGAGAGTGGATCGCGTTCATCGGGGCCGGCCATGACCGAGAGAAGAAGGGCGGCGTCTTCGACGTTGCGCGCAATCGGACCGAGTACGGCGAGCGAGCTCCACGGGGCCAGGTTGGGCCACCTTGGCACGCGTCCTGGCGAAGTCCGGAGCCCGACAACATTGCAAAAGCTCGGGGGGTTGCGCACCGAGCCGCCGAGATCACTGCCATCGGCGAAAGGCAACATGCCGCAAGTCACCGCCACCGCGGCGCCACCACTGCTCCCGCCGCAAGTCTTCGTCACGTCGTAGGGGTTTGTCGTCCGCCCAAAGATCGGGTTGAAGGTTTGCGAGCCCGCCCCAAACTCAGGCGTATTGGTTTTGCCGATGACGACCGCACCCGCGGCTTCGAGCCGTTCCACGAAGAGCGCACTCGTCTCGGGCACATGATCTTTGTAGATCGGAGAGCCGAAGGTCGTTCGGATCCCTTTGGTGAGCTCGAGGTCTTTGATCGCGATCGGCAAGCCGTGAAGCGGGCCCAAAGCATCGCCACGAGCGGCAGCAGCGTCGAGCTCCTTCGCCCGCGCGCTTGCGGCCTCCGCGTCGAGCGTACAGATCGCGTTCACGTCGGGGTCGACGCGGGCAATCTGTGTGAGGTGTGCCTCGAGACATTCAACTGCCGAGAGCTCACGGGCGTGGAGACGACGTGCGAGCTCGGTGGCTCGCTCGAAGTTGAGGGCGGTCACCAGACAACCGTAATTCAATTGGGTATTCCATCGCCAGTCGTCCTTCAGCCAGTCGTCCTTAAGGATGCTTCGTGCTAACATTGGTGGGCATGAAGCTCCTTTTCACGTTTTTGGCGTTGGTCCTGTTGCAGACGGAGCCAGCCGACGAGCTTTCGGAACTTCACGACCGCGCGGAGACCATCATCGAGGACATTTCTTCGCTCGAGATCAACATGGTACAGGCAAGCCGGAAAGTCCAGCTTCTATTGAAAGACCTGAATAAATGGGGCGAGACCTACTCTATCGAGCTAGAAGTGCGGGCCCGAACCTATGGTACGCCCGCGAAGCAGTTCAAGGAGTTCCTCACCGCGGACCGATGCCCGCTCTTCTTCGAGAAGGATCTCGAAGAGCTCTGTCCGCTCGATCTATCGCGCTCCGAAGTATGGGGAGGCGAGGTCGTTTTCTGCCGCTATCTCTGCCCAAATAGCGGAGGTTAATGGCCGAAGCGAGCCTTCACGTCGTGCTCGTCGAGCCGGAGATCCATTGGAACACCGGCAATACCGGACGAACGTGCCTCGGGGCGGGCGCGATTCTTCACCTCGTCGAGCCGCTCGGCTTCTCCCTCGAGGCAAAGGAAGTGAGGCGTGCCGGACTCGATTATTGGCCCCGCGTTCCTGTCGAAACGTGGCCGGATTGGGACACGCTCGAAGCCACCTTGCCGGCAATGGGTGAGCCGTTTTTCATTTCCCCAGAACCTCAGCGCACGATTTGGGACGTGCGCTACCCGGCGCGCACCGTGCTCGTCTTTGGACGCGAGACCGCGGGGCTACCGGACTGGCTTCGGGAACGCTACCAGGAACAGCTCGTCTCGATCCCCATGCACGACGATGGACTTCGCTCGTTGAACTTGTCGACCGCCGTGGGTATCACCCTCTACGAAGTCCTGCGCCAAAGACGATTTTGACGCGCTTTTGTTAAGATGCCCCATGCCTGAGGAGCGCGAGGCCTACTTCCGCACGAGCTCCGGGAAAACTCTAGAGAACGAGTACAGCGCGGACGACCTCGCCGATTGGAACGTGGACGAAAAGCTCGGCCAGGCCGGCGAGGCCCCTTTCACCCGCGGCAACCACCCGTCCGGCTACAGAGGCCGGCTGTGGACGATGCGGCAATATGCGGGCTACGCGACGGCAGTTGAATCCAACCGACGCTACCGGCACTTGCTCGAGCAAGGCCAGAGCGGGCTCTCCGTTGCTTTCGATCTTCCGACTCAAATCGGCTACGACTCGGACCATGAGCTAGCCCAGAGCGAAGTGGGCCGCGTCGGCGTCGCCATCGACTCGCTCGACGACATGGAGACGCTCTTTACGTCCATCCCGCTCGACAGGGTCTCGACCTCGATGACCATCAACGCGACGGCAGCTACGCTGTTGGCGCTCTATGTCGCCGTCGGCCGTCGCCAGGGGGCTTCTGACGAGAAGATCTCCGGCACCGTCCAAAACGACATTCTCAAAGAGTACATCGCGCGAGGGACCTATATTTATCCACCGGGTCCGTCGATGCGGCTCGCCACAGACGTCATCGAATTTTGCGTCGACAAGCTTCCTCGCTTCAATCCGATAAGCATTAGCGGGTACCACATTCGCGAAGCGGGCTCGACGGCAGCGCAAGAGCTCGCGTTCACGCTTGCTAACGGTCTCGCTTATGTCGAAGCGGCCACAGCGAGAGGTCTCGACGTCGACGACTTCGGCCAGCGGCTGTCGTTCTTCTTCAACTCGCATCGAAACTTCCTCGAGGAGATCGCCAAGTTCCGCGCCGCCCGCCGACTCTGGAGCGCGCTTCTGCGCGACCGCTACGACTCCAAGAATCCGCGCGCGCAGATGCTGCGCTTCCACACGCAGACCGCGGGCTCGACGCTCACCGCGCAGCAGCCGGGCGTCAATGTCGTGCGCACGACGCTTCAAGGCCTGGCCGCCGTTCTCGGCGGCACGCAGTCGCTTCACTGCAACGCGCTCGACGAAGCACTCGGCCTTCCCACGGAAGAAACCGCGGAGCTCGCGCTGCGCACGCAACAAGTCTTGGCCTATGAGAGCGGCGTTCCGGGCACCATCGATCCTTTCGGCGGTTCCTACGCGATGGAATCGATGACGGACACGATTCAAGAAGAAGCGGAGGCCATCATCGCCGAGCTGGATCGTCGAGGCGGTGCTCTGGCGGCGATCGAAGCGTCCTGGCCGCAACAGCAGATCCAAGAAGCGGCCTACCGCTTTCAAAAAGAGACGGAGTCGAAAGACGTGATTGTCGTCGGCGTCAACGCTTTCGAAAAAGACGAGAAAGTTCCCGTGGAGGTCTTTAGCGTCGACACCGCGATCGAGAAGGACCAAGTCGAGCGCGTGAAAGCCGTCCGCGCGCGCCGCGACAAAGAGCAAGCGACGAAAGCCCTCGACGAGGTCGAGCGCGCCGCGAAACGAGACGTCAACTTGATGCCCCCGATCCTGGCCGCCGTCGAAGCCTATGCAACGCTCGGCGAGATTGCCGACAGGCTCCGGAACGTTTTCGGAGAGCACCGCGCGAGCTGACTCCATGACGGAAACCCTGCTCGAGATTCAGGGCCTCACGACATCCCTCGAGACGGATACGGGACTCATCCGTCCCGTGCACGACGTGTCGCTCTCGCTCGATGCAGGCGAGACGCTGGCGCTCGTGGGCGAGTCCGGCTCCGGCAAATCCATGCTCGCCTTCTCCCTCATGCGGCTCTTGCCGAGCGCGGGCCGCATCGAGAGCGGCCGCATCCTTTGGAAAGGCCGAGATATCTTGACCCTCAGCCGTGAAGAGCTCCGCCGGATCCGAGGCAAAGAGATCGCCCTGATCTTCCAAGAAGCAGGCTCGGCGCTCAACCCGGTGCGCACGATTGGAAGCCAGCTCGCGGAGCCGCTCAGAACACATCTCGGCATGACGCAAAAGACGCGCGCGATCGCGCCGTCGAGCTCCTCCGTGAAGTCAAGATCGGAGATGCCGAAAGCCGTGTCCGTGACTACGCCCATCAGATGAGTGGCGGCATGAAATAGCGTGTCCTGATCGCGATGGCCATCGCCTGCAACCCGGAGCTCGTGATTGCCGACGAGCCGACGACCGCGCTCGACGCGACACTGCAGGCGCACATCCTCGAGCTCCTGCGCGAGCTCAAGGAGGAGCGGAGCTTGTCGCTTCTTCTCATCACCCACGACCTCGGCCTCGTCAAAGAGAACGCCGATCAGGTCGCCGTGATGTCTGCCGGCCGGCTCGTCGAAGAGGGACCGGTCGAGCGCATTCTCGCCCACGCCAGCCATCCCTACACGGTCGGGCTCTGGCAGTCTCTTCCCAAAGCCCGCGGCGGCGAGCCGGTAAAGGCCAAGCTCAAAGCGCTAGAAGGCACCGTGCCGCATCTCGCCACGCCCCCGCCCGGCTGCGCCTTCGGCCCGCGCTGCCCGGTCTTTTTCGAGCCGTGCGACCAGGAAGTGCCCACGCTTCAGCTGGTCGAAAACGAGAAGCGTCACCGCACGGCGTGCTACAAGAACGACGCCGTGCGCAATGCCATGAAGACGAGTGTCACACGATGACGGCGACGCCCGTTCTCGTCTCGGCGCGCGAGATCGTCAAGCTTTTTCCCATCCAGCACGGCCTCCTGATGCGCCATAGCGGCGACGTGCGGGCGGTCGACCGCGTGAGCCTCGAAATCTACAAAGGCGAGACTCTCGCGCTCGTCGGCGAGTCCGGCTCGGGCAAGAGCACGCTCGGGAGGATCCTGCTTCGGCTAATGGAGCCGACGAGCGGCAGCCTCGAGTTCGACGGCGTTGATCTTCTGACGCTGGAGCGGGAGCCACTTCGCAAGATGCGGCGCCGGATGCAAATCATCTTTCAAGATCCCTATTCTTCGCTCAACCCGACGATGACGGTGCGCACAATCGTGCGCGAGCCGCTGACGATCCACCGCCTCGGCACGAAAGCGGAGCGCAACGAGCGAACGATGGAGCTTCTGGCTCTCGTCTGGCTGAAGTCGGAGCTTGCGGGCCGATACCCACACGAGCTCAGTGGAGGCGAGCGGCAGCGCGTCGGAATCGCGCGGGCTCTTGCACTCGAGCCAGACTTTCTCGTGGCGGACGAGCCCGTAACCGCGCTCGACGTTTCGATACAGGCGCAGATCCTGAATTTACTGCTCGGACTTCAGGAAAAATTGCAGCTCACTTACTTGTTCATCGCCCACGATCTGCGCGTTGTCGAACATGTTGCCGACCGAGTCGCGGTGATGCATCAGGGGAAGCTCGTCGAGCTCCAGTCCCGCGTGGAGCTTTTCCAGCATCCCGAGCACGCGCACACGAAAGAGTCATTGGCGTCTATCCCGTAGCAGGCCCGTAGCTATATACTCCGGCGCATGCAGTTCGATCTCTTCGATGCCGGCGCCAATACCATTCTCGGGGCCGAGAGCTACGCGGAGTTCAAGGACAAGCTGCGGGACAGCGGGTGCGACAAATGTGCCCTGCACGCGGGGCGGACGAACATCGTTGTCGACCGAGGCAACCCAGAGGCTTACATCATGACGATTGGCGAAGGTCCCGGCGAGAACGAAGACAAGCAAGCCCTCGCTTTCGTCGGTCGAGCGGGGAAGATGTTCGACAAGATCATGGACGCCGTGGGCATCGACACCAATCGCGACATGCTCATCGCCAACGTCGTCAAGTGCCGGCCGCCGGAGAACCGCAGCCCGCGCGCCGAGGAAGCCGCGGAATGTATCTCTTACTTGCAGCGTCAGATCGAGCTCGTGAAGCCGAAAATCGTGCTACTGCTCGGAGCCACGGCGCTCAAGCACATGGACAAGTCGAAGACCAGCTTTCAGATGAGCGACGAGGCGGGGAAGTTCTTTACTCTTCCGGACTATCCGGGGATTCAGTTCATGGTGCTCTACCACCCCGCCGCGCTTCTCTACAACGGGAAGCTCAAGCCCGCGATGTGGCAGCACGTGAAGCACCTGCGGCGGTATCTGGAGTCGAACGGGCTTTATAGGAAGGCGCGGGCGAATTAGGGCTCGGTGGGGACGAGGCGCTCGAGCTCCTCGAACCAGTTCAGCACCAGGTTGAGCTCCGCCCGAGCCGTCTCGCCCGACGATTCCCGGATTGTCAGGAAGCGCTTTCCGTCGGGAGAGATATCGTAGCTGCGCCAGACGTAGTTTGCTGGCGTGAACTTCGGTCCCCTGAGATCGTCATACAGGAGGCGGTTGCCGTCCGAAGTGAACCCGTTTGGGTAATGTCGACTCGGCGCGTCGGTGAGGCGCTCGACCGCGCCCGTTCCGTCCGCCGCTTTCCAATACAGGCTCCTCTTCGCTCCGTCACGCCGCGACGAGAACACCAATCGCCGACCGTCGGGCGTCCAAACGGGGTTGCCGTCGAAAGCAAGCGCGAAGGTGAGTCGCGTCATGGTCTCGCGGGCGAAGTCCCACCTCCAGATGTTAGACGGGTCGAGCACGCCGAGCGCGACCGAGTTTCCGTCGGGCGCTATGCGCGCTTGGTGGTAGAAGCGCGGCTCCGCCTTCAACACCTCCTCAGTTCCTTGCCGATCCACCCAGACGAGCACGCGCGTCCTGGCAGCGTTCTCGGTGATGTAGACCAGGGACCCCGTATCGGACACGCTGAATGGCGCCGCAGCCCTAGCGTCGCTCGTCGAGATCCCCTCCGCCATGGGGACGGGACCGCCCATCACCTCGAGCGGGGGTCACCGCTGAAACCCGGTCGATTCCGGGTGCGTCCCCGCACAGAGAAGTAACCCATCCGCTCAGGTCATGCACGATTGGTGAGGGGCCGGGCGAGAACGAAGACAAGCAAGCCCTCGCTTTCGTCGGTCGAGCGGGAAAGATGTTCGACAAGGTCATGGACGCGGTGGGCTTCGACACCAAGCATGACATGCTCATCGCCAACGTCGTCAAATGCCGGCCGCCGGAGAATTGCAGCCCGCGCGCCGAGGAAGCGGCGGAACGTGGCCTCGCCCATACCGCCCACACCGAGAGGCTCAAGAATCTCGTAGTGACCCAGGCAGCTGCCGGATTCGAGCACCACCGCCCGTCAGTTATAGCAGATCACGCGCCAGGCGGGACGCGAAGTTGAGCGCTGCCGCTGGTCGGCGTCGGAGCTCTACTTTGTACCAGTAACGAAGGTGGCTTGAGCGCGGAGACCTCAATGCCTCGCACGGGGTATGGCTGGGCTGCACCCGACTACAACTAGGGTGTGTACCAGATCGGTGATGTATACGCACGCTCCTGGTGGCTCAGCGGTACGTCCGCCGGCATTTTGAAGCCGAAGAACTTCGCGTCGTAAGCCTGCCAGGTAGGGGTCGGGATCTCCAGGACACGAACGTAGTAGACAGCGCTGTGATCTGGATTGAAGTCCGGATCGGTCCACACGGCGCGCAATTCGGCATCACCAATGTTGTTGAGATAGCTCGCCTCGGCTTCGTCGACCGTGTGGCCGACTGGCGTTGTGCAGCGGCCGTCCGGACCGATCGCGCGGGGCCGTTGGAGACAGCGACGTCGTAGACCCGCTCGTGCCGGTCACCGCCCTCGTCAACCCACCCCTTGACGATCTGGACGCGGTCGAGATTGCAGGACCACGGGTCCTTGGCGGCCCCCACCATAAAGAACGGGGCCCCTGCGCCGTTCGGTGCTTCACGCAAGTCACCCCCCATCGGAACACCCTTTCGGTAGCCAATCGCCACCGCGTCGGGCCGGAAGACGTCATTCTCACCGTAATCCAAGCCGCCGAAAAAACGCACCGTGATGCGTGTACCGGTCGTCGCGTAGGTCTCTTTCTTTTGCATCGCCTCGAAAAGCGCCTCGCGGGTGTTCTCGCGGGCCCACACTCCTGCGAGCCCAGAGGCCAGCGTCTCGTAGGAATAGGTCGTTAGCGCCTCGTCGCCAGCGACGGACGCGATCACCACGTGCTCCCAGCGATCGGAAGACGGCTCCATGGTCGGGGTCTTGCTCCAGTTGTTCTCGTCCCGGGTAGTGGCCAGTGAGGTGTGCGCGTCTGTGCTTCCGATCATGCCGAATTTGTAAGGGTTGACGCCCAGCTTCTTCTCTTGTTGGAGGCCCACCTGCAAGGCGGTGCGCGCGTATTCATACTAGAGCATCCAGTCCTCTTTTGGCTTGAGGCCAGCAATGTCGCCCTTGTCCCCAAGTGCCGTAGTCGGCGAACTCGTCGTTGGGCGAAAGAAAGCGATGCGCCTCGCCGTCGCCCTTCATCTGGGTGACCTCGTATAGCGGTTCCCAACGGCGGCGCGTCTCGGCGTAGGCTCGGTCGGTTGGCCGTTCAGCGGCTCGAGCGGGAACATCTGCCCGTTGGAGACATTGCCGTTATGGGCGATGGCGAGAACGCTTCCGCCGGTCGTCTCCTCATAGGCTGCAAGATATTCCCACAGTTTCTCCGGATCCGCCGAGTCTGCCGCGCTGAAAGGTAGGACTTTCCCAGCCTTGTCTCGCCAGTCTGACATCATGGAAGTAGAGCGTGGGTGTCTTGACGAGGCGTTGCCGAACGCTGAAACGTCTGCCTAAGGCCAGCGGGAAAGCTGGACCTTGACTTCCAAGATGCGGTTGTCGCGCCGGATTTTCGCCTTGATGGTCTCGCCCGGCCTTTTTTGCCGGAGAAGCGCCGTCGCCCGCCTGCCCGTCGACACGACGCGCCCGTCGAGCTCGAGCAACACGTCGCCCGCTTGCAGCCCGGCGAGCGCGGCCGGCCCGCCATCCTCCACGTAAGAGAAGCGCACGCCCTCACCGGTGAAGTTGTTGTCGACGCCGATACCGAAGTAGGCGGTCTCGCGCGCGGCCCGACGCCGGGAAACGATGTCGCCGCCGCGCGACACACGGAGCACGGGTCGCTCGTCGCTACGCAGCAAAAAGTCGGAGACGTTGTAGCTGAAACGGAGAACGCGCTCCACTCCCTCGTAGTGGACGAATTGGGGATCGTCGGTGGGTTTGTGGTAGTCGCCGTGAAGTCCCGTAAACAGGAATAATGCCGGCACACCGGCGCGGATGAACGACGTGTGGTCGCTCCCGCCTGCAGCCGAGAAGCGGCCTGAATAGGTCAACCCTTCGTCCTCGGCTAGCTTTGCCACAGCTTCTACGAGGCTCGGAACGAGCTCGATGCCTCCAATGAAGATGCGGTTGTGGCGAAGCCGGCCAATCATGTCGAGGTTCACCATCGCGATAGCGTCTTCGAGACGGCGCGTCGGGTTCTCCGTGTAGTGATAGGAGCCGCGAAGGCCGAGCTCTTCACCCGCGAACGCCGCGAAGAGAATGCCGCGGGGACGATCCTCCATCTCGGAAAAGATACGGGCGAGCTCGAGCATACCGGCGACGCCGGACGCGTTGTCGTCGGCGCCGTTGTGGATCTGGCCCGTCGCCGTCCGCTCGCGACTCCCCTTCTTACCGAGCCCCAGATGATCGTAATGCGCCCCGATCACGATGTGCTCGCGCGTCCTTCCGTCGGTGGGCGGCAAGTAGGCGAGCACGTTGGACACTTCCACAATCGTGCGTCGGACGTCGATCGAAAGCCGGATCGAGACACCTTCGAGCTCGACGGATCTCGGGGCGAGCCCCTCATCGATACGTGTCTGGAGCTCGCGCAGGTTCAAGCCTTGCGCCGCGAGGATCTCCTCGGCATGCGTCCGGCCAAGATGCATGATCGGCACCGGAATTCCAACGGCGCCGACGTTCGCTCCAAATGGCACGAGGGGATCCTCACGATGATGCAGCGGGCCGTTCACGATCATGATCGCTGCAGCGCCGTGGCTGACGGCGTTCTCGGCCTTGCGCACGAAAGTGGCGTGCCAGCCGTTCTTGTCGAAAGGTCCTCTCTCGAGCGCCTGCCCCGGAACGTAGCGGAGCACCATCACGATCTTTCCCTCGACGTCGATCCCGCTGTAATCGTCGTAATCGTGCTCGGGTGCGGTCACGCCATAACCGACGAACACGACGGAGGCCGCGACCTCGCCGGCGGAGCTGAACGTCATCGGAACGAAATCGGACGGATATTCCAGGGGTCGCTCGCGCTCCGAATATTGAAGCGCGACTTCCGTGTGTCGCCCGATCTCTTTGTCGAGCTCGATACGAAACGTCTGGTAAAAACCGTCCCGCGCGCCCGCGGGCTCGAGTCCGAGCTCTTCGAATTGCTTCGCGAGATAGGCCGCTGCTAAGCGAAGGCCTTCGTCACCATTTCCCCGGCCGGCGAGCTCGTCCGAGGCGAGATATTGGATGTGCTTTTCGAGAGCCCTACGTTCAATCTTGGGTTTCTCGACCGCGTGCAATGTGGCGGCAATAGTGAGTGCGAGCCCGCCCACAGCGGTCACTTCGAGAGCTCGTCTTGCGACGGTCGTCATTTTTTAGAGTGAACCTGCAGCCGAGCGCCTCGTCGAAGGGCAGCGACGCTCGATGATTTCTAGATGTGAACTCCGGCTCCCATCGACCAGTATAGGCCGACGCCGCCGTACATCCAAAAGCGATTCATATCGATCCGTGACCGTCCGGAAAGAGCGGGAGCGGCCTCGGCTCGAGCTCCTCCAGCACTTTCCATCCCCAGCTACGGCGCGTCTCGTCCGGTAAACGCTGATATCGCTCGTGATAGCGCCGCAGGAATGCCGCCGTCGCGGCATTGACGTAGCCGCCGCCGCGGATGGGTCCGAACTCCGCGTCGTAGCGCGCGGCAATCTCTCCGAAAAGGGCGTCCCGCCGCACTTTCGCGATGATGGACGCGGCGGCGACAGCGACGTGGTGCTGTTCGCCGAAATTGAACGCCCGCAGATGGGCGTAGCGTTGTCGCAGCAGCCCGAAGACTTTCTCGCCATCGGCAATGATCCGTTTGACGGCGACGGTTCGGTCGATGATGTTCGTGGCCGCGATGCGCTCGAGCTCGTTGAGAAGCCCATGGTCGCAATAGCGGTCCACCTCCTCGTGGTCGCATACCTCCACCTGAACGTCTTCCGCAAGGCGGCCGATATGCTCCGCGAGCTCGGCACGCCGCGCACGCGCTTCCTTCCCCGCCCCGAACTCCTTCGAGTCCACGACCCCACGCCGGGTCAGCGCCGAAGTGGCTTGAGGCTTGAGAACAACACCCGCCACTACCATCGGTCCGAGAACCGGTCCTCGCCCTGCCTCGTCGATGCCGAGAATCACGACCCTATGCTTTCGCATCAGGGGCACCGGTTGCAACGATAAACGCAACCCGCTAAAAGTATGACCGAGCTCACAGGGGTTCCAACGAGAAGCGAAGGAGACTCTCAGAATATGAGTGAGGCGGAGACAAAAGGACAGGGCGTCTACAACGTCGTGGTCATTGGTGCCGGCACAGCGGGTCTTGTCACTGCGGCGGGGACGGTCGGGCTCGGTGGACGCGCCGCGCTCATCGAGGCCAAGAAAATGGGAGGCGATTGCCTGAACTACGGATGCGTTCCGTCCAAGGCGCTGATCTCCTCCGCGAAGCTCCTCGAGCGCATCCGCCACGCCAATAAGATGGGTCTCGGGAAGATGGAGCCCTCCTTCCAGTTCGAAGATGTCTTTGCGCGCATGCGCGAGCGGCGCGCCAAGATTGAGCCGAACGACTCCGTCGAGCGGTTCGAAGGCCTGGGGGTCGACGTCTTCCAAGCGCGCGCGAAGTTCGTTTCACCTCATGAAGTGGAGCTCGATGACGGCACGCGTCTGAAAGCCCGCAATTTCGTTGTCGCGACCGGGACGACAGCCCTCGTGCTCCCCATCCGGGGGCTCGACACCGTGCCCTATTACACGAATGAGACGATCTTCGACGAGATGCCGACGGCGCCTTCCTCGATGATCATTCTCGGTGGAGGGCCGATCGGGTGCGAGTTTGCACAAGTCATGAGTCGGCTCGGCGTTCGCGTCAAGCTCGTGGAGCTTCTCCCCCGGCTTCTTCCTCGAGACGACGCCGATGCGAGCGGACTCATAACAGAACGCTTCGCCGACGAAGGCATCGAAGTCTTGACGGGCACGAAAGCCACACGCTTCGAGCACAAAGACGGCGTCACCATCGCGACGGTCGAGAATGCGAGCGGCGAGCACGAGCTTCGAGCCGAAGCATTGCTCGTAGCCACGGGCCGGAAGGCCAATGTCGAGAACCTCGGTCTCGATGAAGCAGGCATCGCCTACGATTACCGCGGCGTCACCGTCGACGAGACGCTCACCACATCGCAGTCTCACATCTTCGCATGCGGGGACGTCGCTGGGCCCTACCAGTTCACGCACACGGCGGACTACCAGGCGCGCGTCGTCGTACGGAACATTCTCATCCCTTGGTTCAAGTCGAAAGCCGACTACACCTGGGTGCCTTGGGTGACCTATACCGACCCCGAAGTCGCGCAGTGCGGCCTAACGGAGGACGAAGCCAAGAAGAAAACCGTCGCCTACGACGTCTTCCGCTTCGACTGGAAGGATTTGGACCGAGCCATCACCGACAGCGAAACCACGGGCTTCGTCAAAGTTCTCACCAAGAAAGACACGGACCGAATCCTCGGAGCTACCGTCGTTGGTTTTCATGGTGGCGATGTCATGCACGAGCTTCTCGTCGCAGGCAAACACGGCATCGGCCTCTCGAAGCTTTCCGGAACGATCCACGCGTATCCGACACTATCGGCTTGCGTGCAGCGCGTCGCCGATGCGTACCAGAAAACGAAGCTCACGCCCACGGTCGCGAACATCTTCAAGTGGCTCTACAAATGGAGGCGCGCCTGATGGCAGCCAAGAAATATCTCAAGGCCGTCATCGTCGTGTTGGCGATCGCCACCTTCGCTCTCGCCGCACGACAGCTCCCGATCGAGAATTGGCTCGAATCTCTCAATGCCTGGGTCACGGATTTAGGTGTTCTCGGCATGGTCATCTTTGCGCTCGTCTATGCTGCAGCGACCGTGCTGATGGTCCCGGGCTCGCTTCTTACCCTCGCCGGCGGCGCGGTGTTCGGACTCGTTCCCGGTTTCGTCACGGTCTGGAATGGCGCGACCCTCGGCGCCGCGCTCGCCTTTCTCGTTTCGCGCTTTCTCGCACGCAAACGGGTCGAGGCGTGGATTCAAGAGAAGCCGTCGTTCAGCGTCATCGACAAAGCCGTCGCCAGACAAGGCTGGAAGATCGTCTTTCTCACACGGCTATCACCCGTCTTCCCGTTCAACTTTCAGAACTACGCTTACGGTCTGACGAGCGTTTCCTTCTGGCACTACGTGCTCGCCTCGTGGACGGGCATGATCCCCGGCTCGTTTCTCTATGTTTATTTCGGAACCCTCGGGCGAAGCGGGCTCGAAGCCGCGTCGGGCACAGCGAGCGAGCAGACGCTGAAGCTCGCGCTGCAGGTCGTGGGCCTTTTCGCGACCCTCGCGGTGACGGTGCTCATTACCCGCACGGCGAAAAAAGCGCTAAACGCGGCCGGAGTCTAGCCGGCCGAGGAGGTGTGCAAGTGGAGATTACGTCGGTCAAAATCATGCTCATGGTCCAGGACATGCCGCGCGCGAGCCGCTTTTATCACGATGTCATCGGGCTCGAGGTAAAGTTCGAATCGCCGGAGTGGACTGAGCTCGCCTACGGAGACGCCATCGTCGCGCTTCACGGAGGCGGCAAGGGAGAGTTTCGCACCACCGGATTGGGCTTCCAAGTGAAAGACATCCGCGCTGCCTGTCGCGAGATGGAAGCCGGAGGCGGGAAAATCGCCTCACCGCCGATGGAGCGACCGGGCGAGCTGATCATCCTCGCCCAGATCGTCGACACCGAAGGCAATCAGTTCTCGCTCACCGAGTACCTCGGCACTAGTGCTTAGCAAGATATTCGTCGGCGTGATACGTTTGCGCATGCGCGTTCGGATGCCGCTACTCGTTCTACTCGCAGCCGCGTTCTCGTCTCCCGCCTGCCAAGACGTGCACGCGCCCGCGGTGGCGCCCGAGTCAGCCGATAACAAGCTCATCCAAAACCGCGGTGAAGGCAAAGATCGGTGGTGGGACAAGCTCCCGCGCGCGCGGCGTGAAGCGCTTTCACCAAGGTCGAACAAAGTCAGGACTGGTTCGAGGTCTACGAGCTCCAGCCAGGGCTTTTCGCTATCTATGAGCCGGGCCAGTTCGAGGAAGTGATCTCCTATCTTTTCGTCGGAACGGAAAAAGCGCTGCTCTTCGACGCGGGCATCGGTGTCAGCAATATGCGGCAAGTCGTCGCCGAGCTCACCGAGCTCGAGCCCATCGTCGTCAACTCTCACGCCCACTATGACCATGTCGGCGGCAACCACTCTTTCTCGAAGGTCAGAGGCACCGAGACCAAGTACACCGCGCGCAACGCCAAGGGTCGCGCCCACGAAGCCGTCGCCGAGTTCGTCGGCGAAGGGTGGATTTGGAAGCCTACGCCGGACGGGTTTTCGAAAGAGAGCTACCGCTCTGAAGCGTTCGACGTCGTGGAAACGATACGGGACGGCGATGTCTTCGATCTGGGTGGCCGGAGTCTCGAAGTCCTTTGGACACCCGGGCACGCACCTGATGCGCTGTGTTTGCTCGATCGCGAGAACCGGCTTCTTCTCACCGGCGACACGTTCTACCCAGCAACGCTCTACGCCCATCTCGACGGGTCGGACTTCGCGGCTTATCGCGCGACGGCCCGGCGCCTATCCGCGCTCGCTGAAAAAGGCACCGACCACGTCGACACGCTGCTTCCCGCGCATAACGAGCCGTGGGTCTCGAGCGACTACTTAGAGAAGATGCGCGACGCGTTCGATTCCATCGCCCACGACGAGACCCCGTTCGTGCTCACGGACGGCAATCGCGAATACAAGTTCGATGGATTCACGATTCTGACACGCGATTCGCCAGCGACCCAGTAGTTACACGTCGGGTGGTAGAGAAGGCGGACGCGGAACGGCGCTCAGCCAACGCTTTTTGCGAGGCTTTCCGCTACCGGGTCTCTCCCACCCTTTCTTGCCGCCGGGGATCAGGCGGAACCGTGGCCGCGCGGCGCGCGGCGCGCACGCGTCGCAGAAACCCTGCCATTTGTCCGTGGGGCTCGAGCAGGATCGACAAGAACCGAACATAGCATAACTCCAAGTTGATAATTATAAGAGGGTTCAAGAAACTGTCCGGGGGGCCAATAGCCTCGAAACCCGCGCTGAGATTAACTCGAAACGTGCCTTGGACTCAAGCGGCGTGGGAAAAGCGCCTCCACGACCGTGGTGAGCGTCTCACCGCAATCGGCCTGGACCTTTACATCAAGCTCGCCATCCGCGCGGGTTTTGCCGAGATTCACCATCACGACGGGAATCTGGTTTTGCGCCGCGCGTTTCACGAATCGGTAGCCCGACTAGACCATTAGCGAAGACCCGACAACCAAAAGCGCGTCAGCCTCATCAACACGGGACATCGCTTCGGTCACGAAATCGCGAGGTACCGATTCGCCGAAGAAAACGACGTCGGGCTTCAAGACCCCGCCGCAACACGCGCAATCGGGCGTACGAAAACGCTCTAGCTCCAGAGCGGCAGTATCAGTCTCGAGATCGGCGTCTCCGTCAGGCGCGAAGGCCGCCGCTTGCGCTCCAAAGGCGGGGTTCGCCTCGAAAAGCCGGTCCTGAAACTCGAGCCGGGGGCGCACGTCGCCACAATCGACGCAACGAACGCGGTCGATCCGTCCATGAAGATCGTTGACGTTGCGGCTTCCCGCCTTCTGGTGAAGGCCATCCACGTTTTGCGTGATGAGATAGCGAAGCGCGCCGTGCTCTTCGAGATGGGCGAGAGCTCGATGAGCGGCGTTCGGGCGAGCTTTCTCGACGAGACTCCACCCACCATGCTACGCGCCCAATAGCGCCGCCGAGCCTTCTCGCTTCCGAGAAAAGTTTGGTAGCGCATCGGCGGATTACGCTTCCACTCACCATCACCGTCGCGATAATCGGGAATCCCGGATGCGGAGCCGCAGCCAGCACCCGTGAGCGCCACGAGCCGCTCGGCGCGCGCGATGACCTCGGTCAGAGCGTGGAAGGCATGGAGGTCTTCACCGCCGCGGGATAGACTAGTGCTCGACGTTATGATGTGGCGCCTCACTTTGCTCGTTTCCATTCTTATCGCGAGCTCCGCCGATGCGCAGCCTCAAAGCAAGGCTCCGGACATCTGGGTCGAGCTCAAACGAAATATGCACGCGCTCAGAGTCGCGATTCCCGAGCTCTCGGCGGCGAGCCCGGATGTGCGCGCCGACGCGGCAGAGGTACATCGCATAATGTTCGATGATATCTCGTTTGCCGCGGTTTTTCGGATCGTGGACCCGGAGCGGTACCAGCTCGTGAAAACTCTATCCGCCGGCTTCGACTATCACGGCTGGGAATCCATTGGCAGTGACATCGTGATTACCGGAACGGTGTCGCGGGAAAACCAAGCGCTTCGCGCTGCCATCCATGTTCACGCCGTGGAAAACGAGAAGACGGCCTTCTCGACCGTTTACACAGAATATCAAGGCTCGACGCGCAACCTCGCGCACAACGTCGCCAATCGCATTTTAGCCCAGTTCGGTCTCGTCGGGCTCGCAACGACCGACATCGTCTTCGCGAGCAATCGAGACTCGAAGACCGGTAGCAAGAACCTGTGGATGATGGATTACGACGGCTTCGGCCAACGCGCGATCACGCGCAACCGCTACCTCGATTTTCAGCCCCGCTTCAGCCCGGACGGAGCGAAGCTGAGCTTCTTGTCCTACCCGAAGAAAAACGCACCTCCCGTGCTCGCGATCCACGGCGAGGGGCCGCTCCTCGAAGGTCCGGGCATGCTGTTCTCGGCCTCATGGTCCCCTGACGGAAAACGCATCGCCTTTTCGTCGACGCGCGACGAAGCGGGTAACGCCGAGATCTACGTCATGAGTCGTGACGGGACCGCTATTCGTCGATTGACCCATCACCCGGGCATCGACGTCTCGCCTAGCTGGTCGCCGACTGGAAGAGAGCTCGTCTTCACGTCCGAAAGGACGGGGTCGCCGCAGATCTTTGTGATGGACGCCGAAGGTTTGAACCTGCGGCGGCTCTCACGTGGGGGGACGTATAACGCCGAGCCCTTCTGGTCCCCGTCCAAGATTCACCAAGAGATCGCCTATGTGTCACGCGTCGAAGGACGCCGGTTCGACATCGTCGTCTACGACCTCGCAAACCGACAATTGCGCCAACTAACGTCTCAGTCGAGGATGAACGAGGGCGCGAGCTGGTCTCCCGACGGACGCCATCTCGTCTTCACATCCACCCGCACCGGCGAACCGCAAATCTTCATCATGAATCGAGACGGCGCCAACCAGCGGCAACTCACCTTCAAAGGCGCAAACACCACCCCGAGCTGGTCTCCCCTAAACCGCAACTAGGACGATCTCGAACGTCAGCCCGAGCTTCTCTTTCGTTTTGACGGAGCCGCCGAGCGCCGAGAGTTGCGGCACACCCCAGCGTTTTGTGTCGAGCTCGAGCTCACCCGTCACGGTCATCCGCTCACCGGAAAACTCGAGTGTCACGGGAACCTTCAGTGGATGGCTTTCGCCTCGTAGTTTCAAGGTGTTTTCGAGCTCGAGTCGCATTGCTTCGCCGCGCTTATCGCGGACGCGGACCCGGGAGGACGTAAAGATTATCGTGGCGTATTCCGAGAGGGCGAGCACCTTGGTCTCCATCTCGCCTTGGACCTTCGCGCGGTCGTCCTCGTCCAGCTTTTAGTCGGCAACGCTCAGCGAGGTCGGGTCGACCTCGAGCGTGAAACGGGAGCTCTCCGGCTCTTTGCTATTCCAGACCACCGTCCCAGTGAAAGCCCCGACGCGGATCCGGTGGTCGTGGCCAAACACCTTGAACAGTCCCGCGCGCCCAACCTCCACTTCGAACTGACTTTCGTCCGGAGCGACGCGATAGGTTGTCGTCGTTTGCGGAACAACAACGACAAAAAACCCCGTCAAAAGCGATGAAATCCGCATCATAACCCTCCCCTGGCGCCGGTCGCCCGATATAGAGATAATCTCAGACTAGCGCGGCACCGTTCGCCGGGCTGTTAACTAATACGCAACGCAATCCCCATGGGAAGAATATCGAGCTACCTCCGCGTCGGGTTTCTGCTGTTGATCCTCAACAGCGGTTATCTACTCTCCAGAAATGAAGCGTCCATATTCTACGCGGCCAACGTGCTGTTTCACGTCTCTCTCGCCCTCGGCCTCACTGGGCTCGCCATCTACGTCTACCGGCGTCTTGCGAAGAGCACCTTGTCCACATCGTCCTCGGTGCGAGCGCGCTCACGGGCGTAGCGCTCGTGGTTCTCGGAGCAGGCACGGCGACGCGCCCCCTTCTTCTCGCGCACATAGCCGTTGCCTCGCTCGCCGCCGCCGTCGTCGCGCTCTCGAGCAAGCTGCCGTCATCGTTCTCGGACTCGCCGCGCTCCTGCCTCTTGCCACGATCATGCGGAACAGCCTGACGCCTCCTCCCACACTCAATGCTGCGTTTGCGCCGATCTCGATGGAAGGTGAAGCCATGGGCGGCGCGAGAGGGCTTTTTTTCGTCTTCGGCCGAGACGCTCGACGGTGCGACCATCCCGGCCGAGTTCTTCATGGGAAGTAAAGAATGCGGGCGCTGCCACACCGACATTTACAACCAATGGGAAAGCTCCGCCCACCGCAAGGCTTCGTTCAATAACCAGTGGTACCGAAAGTCCATCGAGTACATGCAAAGCGCCGTCGGAACGGAGCCGTCCAAGTGCTGCGGCGGCTGCCACGATCACGCGATCTTGTTCTCCGGCATGATGGACACGCCCATCGAGGAGATTATCGACCGGCCCGAGGCGCATGCCGGCCTCTCATGCACATCGTGCCACTCCATCGTGCGCGTAAAGAACACGATGGGGAAGGCAGGCTTCGTTATCGAATTTCCCGCTCTCCACGATCTCGCGACGAGCGAGAAACCCGTTATCCGAGCGCTCCATGACGTGCTCTTGCATCTCGATCCCGAGCCGCATCGGGAGACGTTTCTGAAGCCTCTGCACACGGGCGATAGCTCAGCCTTTTGCTCGACCTGTCACAAAGTCCACCTCGACGCGCCGGTCAACCACTATCGCTGGATTCGTGGCTTCAATAGCTATGACAATTGGCAAGCGAGTGGCGTCTCCGGCGAAGGCGCGCGATCGTTCTACTACCCCGACACGCCGAAAACTTGCACCGATTGCCACATGCCGTTCGTCCCGGGCTACGATCCGGCGGCGCCGGCAGGCCTCCTGCGATCCCACCCGCTTTTGCCGCGGCCAACACCGCGATTCCGACCGCCTATGGGGACGACGCGCAGCTCGAGGCCGTTCGAGACTTTCTTCAAGCAGGGCAAGTGACCGTCGACCTTTTCGCCCTCGTACGATCCGACGAGCCCGAGGCGGGGCAAGAGCTCGGCTCTCGAGGTCAGCAGCGCCAGCTAGCGAGCACCTTTGCCGTCGGAGAGGAAGCCGCGATGGCCATCCCCGGCCGTATGATGTCGCTGGCTGTTGCCTAAGAGGTGATCGCCCCTCTCGATCGGGCGCAGCCGTCGGTGATGCCGGGCGAGTCGGTGCGGATCGACGCCGTCGTGCGCACCCGCAATGTCGGGCATTTCTTTCCGGGCGGCACCGTCGACGCGTTCGACGTATGGGTCGAGCTGAAGACCGTCGACAACGAAGGTCGCACCATCTTCTGGAGCGGCTATACCGATGATGACGGAAAAGGGCCGGTCGAGCCCGGCGCGCATTGCTATCGCTCGCTATTGCTCGACGCCAAAGGCCAGCCCATCAACAAACGGCGGTGGCTCGTTCGAAGATGTGACCGCGGGCTCCGGCTTCGACCGCGCGGTCTATGGGATGGGCGTCGCGGTCGGCGATTATGACGGCGACGGTGACCGGGACGTCTATGTCACCGTGCTCGGTACAAACCTCTTGTTCCGTAACGACGGCGACGCCAAGTTCACCGAAATTGGGAAAGATGCTGGCGTCGACCACGACGGGTTTGGCTCGAGTGCGACCTGGCTCGACTACGACAAAGATGGCGACCTCGATCTCTTCGTGCTCAACTATGTTCAGTGGTCCATCGAAGAGGATCTCTTCTGTGCGCTCGACGGCCAGAACAAGAGCTATTGCACCCCCGAATCTTACGAAGGCGCGAGCGCGGTTCTCTATCGCAATGACGGCAGAGGAAAGTTCACCGACGTGACCAAAGCTTCAGGGCTCGAAAACCCACGCGGCAAGGGACTCGGCGTGGCGGTGTTCGATTTCGATCTCGATGGCTGGCTCGATATCGCGGTCGCCAACGACACCCAGCCCAACTATCTCTATCAGAACAAGGGCAACGGAACCTTCGAAGATATCGGCGTGCTGTCCGGGATTGCGTTCGCCGAAAATGGCGCGGCGCGCGGCGCAATGGGGATCGACGCCTCCGACTACGACGCAAGCGGCCGACAGAGCCTCGTCATCGGCAACTTTTCGAACGAGATGCTCTCGCTCTACCACAACGAAGGGCCCGGCTTTTTCATCGACCAGGCGCCTGTCTCCGAAATCGGCCGCGCGAGTCTCGTGACCCTGTCTTTCGCTTCGTTTTTATTCGACTACGACCTCGACGGCCACGAGGACATCTTCGTCGCGAACGGGCATGTCGAGAGCGACATTCACAACGTTCAGCAGCGCGTGAGCTACGCGCAGCCGCCGCATTTGTTCAAGAACCTCGGCGATGGCCGTTTTCGCGAAGTCACGCAGGAGATGGGCGAGCGCTTCGCCCTCCCGATTGTCGGGCGCGGCGCGGCCTATGGCGATATCGATGGCGACGGCGATCTGGACCTCGTGGTGACGACGAGCGGAGGCCCGCCCCGGCTATTTCGAAACGATGGAGGGAGCTCGAGCAATTGGATTGGATTCCAGCTTCGGGGCACGACGTCCAACCCGGAAGCCATCGGCGCGTTCGTGCGGGTCACAGCGGCAGGGCGCACCGAGACGCGGATGGTCAAGAGCGCTTCTGGCTATTGCTCCCAGAGCCAGCTTGCCGTCATCGTCGGGCTCGGCGCCACCGAAAAAGCCGACAAGGTCGAGATCTCCTGGCCGTCGGACGCCACGCAAACCATCGACGCCCTGGAGTCGAGGCGCATCCACGAAATCATCGAGCCCTAGTGCCAAGGACCTACGCGCCACACTCCTGGAATTTCGCGATCGATACGCCTATTTCCATATCGAGGTCGTCTTTTCGCGCAAGGAGCGTTTCGAGCGTGAATGCAAGCTGTACCATCGGATGGGTGGCGATCGAGGTCAGCTCGACAACGAGCTCCATCCGCTGCCGCCCCGGGGCCGCAGCTAAAGTGCCCTGTCTGCGTCAAATTGTAATCGCACCTTCCGAAGCGGAGGCTACCAGCTTCACGTATTTAGCGAAAACCCCCGTCTCGTAGCGCGGCTCCCGAATGGCCAGCTCAGAGCGGCGCGCTTCGAGATCGGCATCCACATCGAGGCGGCGCGCCTCTACATCAAGTGTGATCGTGTCGCCATTGCGCACCAGCGCTATCGGTCCCGAATCGGCCGCTTCGGGAGCGATATGGCCCACCATGAAGCCGTGTGTCGCTCCGCTAAAACGGCCATCCGTGATGAGCGCCACCGAATCCCCGAGACCCTGCCCGACGAGAGCGGCGGTGACACCGAGCATCTCTCGCATGCCGGGACCGCCCTTGGGACCTTCGTAACGAATGACGACGACATCGCCCGCTTGGATCTTCTTGTCCTGCACCGCCGCGAAAGCGTCTTCTTCACTGTCGAAGACCCGGGCAGGACCCGAGTGCTTCACGCGATCGTGACCCGCAAGCTTGACCACGGAGCCCTCCGGAGCAAGCGAGCCGCGAAGGATGGCAATGCCGCCTCGCGGCTTGATCGGATTGCCGAGTGCTTTGATCACTTCTTGCCCTTCGGTCTCATCCGCCGAAGCCGCTTCTTCACGAAGCGTCTTGCCGGTCACGGTGATTTCGTCTTTCAGAAAACCACCATCGAAGAGGCGTTTTGCGAGCAGGCGCAAGCCGCCCGCACGATCGACATCCGGCGCGGTGAAGCGGCCGCCGGGCTTCAAGTCCGCGATAACGGGCGTAGCCGCCGAGATGCGGTCGAAGTCGTCAATCGATAGCTCTACTCCCGCTTCCCGCGCAATCGCGAGCAAGTGAAGCACGGCGTTCGTCGAGCCAGCGGTCGCTGCCAAGGAAACGATAGCGTTGTCGAGCGCCGTGCGCGTGATGATTTGCCGCGCGCTCACGCCTTCATTGACGAGCTTCATCACGAGCTCGCCGCATCGGAACGCGGCGGGTGCTTTGCGCTCATCGAGGGCTGGGATGTCGTTCGCGCCCATGGGCGAGATGCCGAGAAGCGTCGTTGCGGTGGACATCGTGTTCGCGGTGAACTGGCCTCCACACGCCCCTGCGCCGGGACAGGCGACGTCCTCGAGATCGTGAAGCTCTTTTTCCGTCATGGTGCCGGCAGCGCACGCCCCGACGGCTTCGAAGACATCCTGGATGGTGACGTCTTTACCTTGATAGCGACCTGCCAGAATCGAGCCGCCGTAGAGCATGAGCGACGGAAGATCGAGCCGCGCGAGCGCCATGACCGTTCCAGGTATGGTCTTGTCGCAACCCGAGATGGCGACGACGCCGTCGAGGATGTGGCCGCTCACGACGAGCTCGATTGAATCCGCCACGATCTCGCGAGAGACGAGCGAGGCGCGCATGCCCTCCGAGCCCATCGTGATCCCGTCCGAGATGGTGATCGTGTTGAACTCGAGCGGCGTTCCGCCCGCGGCGCGGATGCCGTCTTTCACGTGCACCGCGAGATCACGCAGATGAAGGTTGCACGGCGTGAGCTCGGTCCAAGTGTTGGCCACACCGATGAGAGGGCGCTCGAGGTCCTCGTCGGTGAGACCCATGGCTTTGAACATGGCCCGCGCGGGCGCCCTTGAGACGCCTTTCTTGATCGCATCGCTTCGCATTTTTTTCTTGTCTCCAGTTGCAACTAGCCCTTCGGCATGCTTCTATCACAAACGCACATGCGATTCATGGTCTTTGGCGCCGGCGCTTTGGGAAGCCTCGTAGCCGCACGCCTATCTTCCGCCCATGAGGTCACTCTCGTCGGACGTCGCGAGCACGTTCTCGCCATCCGTGCATCTGGCCTGCGTGTAACAGGGCGCACGGAGTGCATCGCTACGACGATCGCGGCTGTCACAGAACCGATCGAGACACCACCCGACGTTGTGCTCGTTACCACCAAATCCTATGGGACGGCCGGAGCGGTCGAAGCTCTCGCAGGGTTCTCGAAACAGTCGATATTCGTGTCGCTCCAAAACGGTCTCGGGAACGAAGAGATTCTCGCGGAACGTGTTGAGAACGTTCTCGGCGCCGTGATCAATCAAGGTGTGACGTTCTTGGAGCCAGGCGCTGTCTATCACGCTGGCGAAGGCGAGACCGAGCTCGGAGCGTTCCAGGGAACGGCACCCGGTGATGCCGAACGGGTCGCCTGTGCGTTTCGCGAGACGGGTCTAGAAGCGCGCGCGGTCGAGGACATCCGCTCCAGTATCTGGCTCAAAGTCATCCTCAACGCCGCTGTGAACCCGCTCACGGCGCTGCTCGCAAAGCGTACGGGCGAGCTCATTGGCGACCCCGCCCTCGAAAGCGCCATCCGCCTCATCGTTCACGAGTCCGTCGCGATCGCGCGGGCCGCAGGCGTAGCGCTCGAGGAAAATACCGTCCTCGAGCAAATTTGGAGCGTTGCGCGCGCGACTAAAGACAACAAATCAAGCATGTTACAGGATCTTCAAAGAGGGCGACGCACTGAGATCGACGCCATCAACGGAGCGCTCTTGGACCGCGCGCGCTCTCTCGGCGTCGCCGCCCCCCAAAACGAGCTATTATTTCACCTAGTTCGAGCCGCCGGACAGAACAAAACGCCACGTCCAACGTAACAACAATGTTCAGCCGCGCCTAGGGGGGAGTGCCCATGAGCCAGGAACGTCGTCGCCAGTCGATCCCGCGACTGGTCTTGGTGCCTGCCCTCGTTACTCTTGCGCTCACCCAGCTTCGACTTACCGGAGATCTGCTCGGCTGGTCCGAGATGGGGCTGCCTTTCGAGATCGCGTGGCTCGTTCCGCTCTTTGGCGCCTATTTTGCGCTCCATCTGCGGAAAGTGGACGACTCCACGCCGAGCGCAGCACGCGTGCTCCGCGGCACACTTCTCCCGCTCGTGCTCTTTATCACCGGGCTCATCCTGCTCCGCCCGACGTCCGGCGGGATGGGGCTTTTGTCGCTCATCGCCATCGTCCTCGTGCAACGGAATTGGTCGAGACTCGGAAACGCTCTCCTCACTTACGCGTTCGCGGCGCGCCTTCCGGTGATCATCACGATGCTCGCCGCCACCCTCGGCCGCTGGGACACGGTCTTCGATGTGTCACCCTACAACACGCTCGCGGGCACGCTGCCACAGTTGACGGTCTGGCTCGCATTCACCGTTGTCGCTGGCAGCGTGGCAGCGTCGGCCGCCCTCGCCGTGCGCAAGCGGTACCGCGCTGAGGAAACGAGGCCGTTTCCTGGCTCCACTGCTCCGGGCTAACAACCACCGATCGGGGCGGCCGGAAGCCTTCCACTTCCCGAGGTCTGGGACCGTTCTTGTCATACCGAACACGATGGGATGCAGAATTAGTGAATGACTCGGTAGGATTTGCTTTGACCGCCCTCCCGCTGGAGCAGATTCTCAGAGGCGCGGGTCTTCGAGCCAAGCATCGAGCTCGGAGAGCCGTGCTGCCTCTTTTGCCCATCGACGCGCATCGTCGCCCAGCGAGGGATGCTTCTTGAGCAGAACCGCAACGTCCAACAAGTGTCGCGCGGCGCCGGCGCGCAACTTTAGACGCAGCAAGTCCGGTAAGTCGACGACGCGCAGCTCGCCTCCACCGGGTATCGGCACGACCGTCGCGTTCTCCCACTGAATCGCCACAGGCGGTGGCAAGATTTGAAAGGACACGTCCCCGACGCTCCCGTGAATCACCCAAGGGAGGTCCCCCGCGAGTACGTCTCCGCGTCTTAGCTCGGTCTCAATCCCATCATTCGTCAGAAGTCGTTGGAGCTCCTCAGGGCTTTCGCTCGATACGAAATCAACATCCTCCGTCGCGCGGACGTGACCCCAGGCAGAGACGGCCAGCCCATCGATGAGAAGACTCTCCGCCCCAAGGATCGAAGCCACCCGGACGGCCGCTTTAGCGAGGTCATCGTCGTTCATGACTCGCTTCGACCTTCTCACGAAGCAACGCGCAAAAAGCACTGAGCGCGGCACATCGAAGGATGCGCTCGCCCATTTTCACAGCAAGCTGAGCACGCGTCCGGTCTTCAGCCTGCATTCGATCGATTTTCTTCGCCACGGAGCTCATGTTCGCCCGAGTGGCCACGTAAGAGCCACCACCCGCTTGTTCCCGCCTCGGCCGGCGGATATCATGCGCAAACATTGCCACGAATAAGGGGGGCCACCGTGTTACGCCGCTTTCTTGTCACCGTCACCGTCTCCCTGGTGGCTGCCGCGAGCCTCGCGCAGTCGCCGTTCACCCTCGAGCAGATCTTGAGCGCGCCATTCCCCACCACCCTCGTCGCGGCGCCGAATCACGGAAAGCTCGCTTGGGTGCAAAATGCCGAGGGGAAACGGAACATTTGGGTAGCGCTAGAGCCGGGCTACGAAGCGCGTCAGCTCACACGCTACGACAAGGATGACGGCCAGGAGATCACCGGGCTTCACTTCGGTCCGGGGGCGAACCACATCGTGTTCGTTCGCGGCGGAGCACCGAACCGCGCGGGCGAGACCCCAAACCCGCGCAGTGAGCCCGACGGCGTCGAGCGTTCGATCTGGATCATCGAAGTAGCTAGCGGCGAGCCGCACGAGCTCGCCGAAGGCAGCAGCGCGGTAATCTCTCCGGACGGCGAGACGGTGGCCTTCGTACACGACGACCAAATCTGGACCGTCCCCGCGGTCGACGAAGGCGAGCCGAAACAGCTATCCGAAACGCGCGGCCGCGCCTCGGAGCTACGGTGGCCACCTGATGGCTCGAAGCTCGCCTTTGTGAGCCGCCGCGGCGATCACAGCTTCGTTGGCGTCTACAGTTTCACCGAAAAGCGGATTCACTATCTGGATCCAGGCCTCGGACGCGATGACGATCCCGTATGGTCCTCCGATGGCGACGAAGTCGCCTTTATCCGCATCCCCAACGAACGCCAACGTCTGCCTTTCGGTCCACGAAGGGCGGGAGTGCCTTGGTCCATCCGCATCGCCCATGCCGAGACCGGGGAAGGCCGGCTCGTCTTCGAAGCAGACCACGGCATGGGAAGCGTCTTCCACAGCGTGTCCGCTCAGAACCAGCTCATCTGGGGAGAGGGTAATCGACTGGTGTTTCCCTGGGAGAAAGATGGCTGGACACATCTTTATTCGATCCCGACCTCGGGCGGCTCGGCAACGCTTCTGACGCCCGGGGATTTCGAAGTCGAGCATGTGTTCGCGAGCTCGGACAGAACTGAGCTTCTTTACTCATCGAACCAGGACGACATCGACCGCCGGCACATCTTCCGCGTCGCGGTGTCAGGAGGGCCGCCGCGGGCCGTGACGAGCGGCAACGGGATCGAATGGTCGCCCGTCATGACAGGCGATGGCGGTGCCATCGCCTATCTGGCCTCTACCGCCAAAACTCCCGCGCACGCAAAGATCCGCATCGGGACGAGTGGCGACCGTCCGCTCGCCGCATCGTCGCTGCCGGCCGACTTTCCCAATTCCCTCGTCGAGCCCGAGCAAGTGCTCCTCTCCGCGGCCGACGGAATGCGCTTCCACGGCCAGGTCTTCCTGCCCGCGAATCACCGCAGCGGCGAACGCCATCCTGCCGTTATTTTCTTTCACGGGGGCTCGCGCCGACAGATGCTGCTCGGTTGGCACTATATGGGCTACTACCATAACGCCTACGCACTCAATCAATATCTCGCCAGCCGCGGCTACGTGGTGCTCTCCGTCAATTATCGTAGCGGCGTGGGCTACGGCATGGAGTTCCGCGAAGCGCTCAACTACGGCGCGAACGGCGCGAGCGAGTTCCAGGACGTCGTAGGCGCCGGGCTGTATTTGAGAGGCCGGGACGATGTCGACCCCGACAAGATTGCACTCTGGGGAGGCTCCTATGGCGGCTACCTCACTGCTCTTGGCCTCTCGCGCGCGCCCGATCTGTTCGCCGCCGGCGTCGATATCCACGGGGTCCATGACTGGAATATCGTGATCCGAAACTTTGTTCCAACCTATGACGCCGAGAAGCACGCCGCCTTTGCACGGCTCGCTTTCGAATCGTCACCCATGGCATCCATCGACGGCTGGCGAGCTCCCGTGCTCTTGATTCACGGCGACGACGATCGCAATGTCCCCTTCAGTGAGTCGGTCGATCTCGCCGAAGCACTCGCCAAACGGAATGTCGATTACGAGGAGCTCGTCTTTCCCGACGAGGTCCATGGATTCTTGCTTCACGAGAACTGGCTGAAGGCCTTTCGCGCGGCGGCCGACTTTATCGACCGCAAGCTCGAAGCCGCGCCATCGTCCACGGAGGAACAACCATGAAAACCTTTCGATTTTTTGTCCTCCTGCTCGTCTTGTTCCCAGCGCTTGCGAGCGCGCAGGAGCTGAGCGTCCCCGGCTTGAAAGACACGGTTGAGATCCTCACGGATCGCTGGGGCGTGGCCCATATCTACGCGAATAACGAGCACGACTTGTTTTTTGCCCAGGGCTACAACGCGGCCAAAGACCGCACGTTTCAGTTCGAACTCTGGAGACGCCAAGCAACGGGTACGGTTGCAGAGATCCTGGGGCGGCGCGAGCTCGACCGCGACATTGGCACTCGGCTCCACATGTTCCGAAAGGACATGCAGCAAGAGCTCAACCATTACCATCCACGCGGCGAGGCGATCATCAACGCTTACGTCGACGGCATCAACGCCTTTATCGACGAGACCGAACGCAATCCCGATCTCTTGTCATTGGAGTTCAAGATGCTTGGCATCAAGCCTGGCAAGTGGACGCCCGCCGTCGTTATCTCACGCCATCAAGGCCTGCTCTCGAACGTCACCAGGGAGATTCGTATTGGCCGCGCCGTGGCCGCGATAGGCCCCGAGAAGGTCCGGGAGCTCGATTGGTTCCGCCCCGGCGAGCCCGTGCTCGCGCTAGACCCCGTCATCGACGGGGCGCGCCTCGAAGACGACATCCTTCATTATTACGAGGCCTTTCGCCGCCCGATCGCGTTCAAACCGGACGACCTCGTCGCGGCCTACCGTAACGACGACACGTCTCACAAGCGTCTCGCCGCGGCCACGGAACCGTTCATCTCCAACGGCGACGGCACGGACGCTATCGGCTCGAACAACTGGGTCGTGAGCGGCCGCTTCACGCAGACCGGCTTTCCTTATGTCGTAAACGATCCACACCGGGTGCTCGCGGCGCCATCTCTGCGCTACTTCGTACATCTCAAAGCACCCGGCTGGAACGTGATTGGAGGCGGCGAGCCAGTGCTCCCGGGTATCTCGATCGGCCACAACGAAGTGGGCGCTTGGGGGCTCACCGTGTTCGGGCAGGACAATGAAGACCTCTACGTCTACGAAACGAACCCGGCCAACCCGAACCAGTACCGCTATCTCGACGGCTGGGAAGAGATGCGGGTCATCAAGGACAGGATCGCGATCAAGGGCGAATCGCCCGAGACCGTCGAGCTCAAATATACGCGGCACGGCCCGGTGCTCTTCGAAGACGAAGAGCACCACAAAGCCTATGCGCTCCGTGCGGCGTGGATGGAGATCGGAAACGCCCCCTACCTCGCCAGCTTGCGTATCAACCAGGCCAAGACGTGGGAAGAGTTCGTCGAAGCATGCTCTTACAGCCGCATCCCGGCCGAGAACATGATCTGGGGTGACATCTACAAGAACATCGGCTACCAGGCCGTCGGCATCTCGCCCATCCGCCCGCATTGGAGCGGCCTCGTTCCGGTTCCGGGTGATGGACGCTACGAGTGGGAGGGATACCTTCCAATAAACGCCCTTCCGCGGGTGAAGAACCCGGAGAAAGGATTTTGGGCCACGGCCAATAATTACATGCTGCCGGACGATTATCCCTATCCGACAGCGATTCACTACACGTGGGGTGACGAGATGCGCGGGCTACGCGTTGACGAGCTGATGGCCTCGGGACGCCGCTTCACTATCGTCGACATGATGCAGTTCCAGCACGATGACCTCTCGGTGCCGGCGCGCAGCATCGTACCGCTCTTGATCGATATCGAGCCCTCGGATGCGCGCGAGAAGGCCGCACTCGCAAAACTCGACGATTGGGACTTCGTCGTCGACAAGGATTCCGTCCCGGCCGCGATTTACGTGAGCTTCGAGCGCGAGCTCATGGAGAACGTGCGCGAGCTCTTCGTTCCCGAAGCGGCGCGCTCCATCCTCACGCGCCTCAATAAAAAGCGGGTTATCGACTGGCTCGTCGCCCCCGACGGCCGGTTCGGTGAGCAGCCGATTGCGGGACGCGACGAAGTTTTGGCGAAGAGCTTCTCCGGAGCGATCGCAAGCTTGACGGAGCGTCTCGGCTCGGACATGACGGCTTGGCAATACGGGCAAGAGGCGTTCAAACACGTCCTCATCCACCATGCCTTGAGCTCCGCGGTCGATGCGGTCACGCGCGAGAAGCTCGACGTCGGCCCCGCGCCGCGCGGCGGCTACGACTCGACGCTCAACAATACGAGCGGCCGCGACAACCAGCGCTCCGGTGCGTCGTTCCGCGTCATTATGGACGTTGCCAACTGGGACAACTCGATCGGGACGACGGCGCCCGGACAGGCGGGCAACCCGGACAGCCCGCATTACCGAGACCTCTTCGAGCTGTTCGTGAAGGGCCAATACTTTCCGCTTTTCTACTCGCGCGAGAAAGTCGAGTCTGTCACCGAGAGCCGGACGGTGCTCGTACCGGCGGGAGCTACAGATCGTTAGATGCCCACACCGCCGGTCGCAGAAAAAAAGGCTCACATGTTAGAAGCTCATGGCGACGAGCGTGAGGACCCGTATTTCTGGCTCAACGATCGAGAGGATCCCGAGGTCATCACCTATCTCGAAGCGGAGAACGCCTACACTAAAGAGGTGATGGCGCCGACCGAGGCCCTGCAAGAGGATCTTTTCGAAGAGATCAAAAAGCGTCTCGAGCCCAACGAGAGCTCCGTTCCGTACCGGAAAGACGACTACTACTATTACCATCGCTTCGAGGAAGGGAACGAATACGCGGTCCACTGTCGCAAACGCGAATCCCTCGAAGCGTCGGAAGAGATTCTCGTCGACGGGAACGTGCTCGCCGAAGGCCACGAATTCTTCGCACTGAGCTTGTCACTCTCAGGACTGAGCACCAACCAGAATCTTCTGGCCTACGCCATTGACACACGAGGCCGCCGCATCTATGACGTCTATTTCAAGAATCTCGAGACGGGAGAGCTACTCGAAGACGTCCTGAATGACGTCACCGGAAACGTTGCTTGGGCCAACGACAACGAAACCGTCTTCTATTCCAAGCAACACAGCGAGACGCTGCGCTCCTATCAGATTTATCGCCACCGTCTCGGCGACCACCCGGCGGACGACGTGCTCGTCTTCGAGGAGGCCGACGAGACCTTCGACGTTTCCGTTTTCAAGACCAAGTCCAAGCACTTTATCTTGATTGCCTCGCAGCAGACACTCTCGAGCGAGTATCGATACATCGGCGCCGATGAGCCAGGCGAAAGCTTCCAGGTCCTTCAAGAGCGCGAGCGCAAGCACGAATATGACGCGAGCCACTTCGAAGGCCACTTCTACATTCTGACGAACTGGGACGCACTGAACTTTCGGCTGATGAAAACGCTCGTCGACACGCCCGGGAAGGACAACTGGGAAGAGGTCATCCCTCATCGTGAGGACGTGCTGCTCGAGACCCTCACGATCTTCCAAAACTACCTCGTGCTCGTCGAAAGGCATGAGGGTCTCCGCGAGATCCGCGTCATCCCGTGGGACGGCTCCGACGAGCACTATTTAAAATTCGACGAGCCGGCCTATTACGCCTATCTAACAGCCAACGTCGAGCTCGACACGACCGTGCTGCGCTTCGGCTATACCTCCATGACCACACCGCGCTCAACCTTCGACTACGACATGGGGTCGAAAGAGCGCACGCTTCTGAAACAGACCAAAGTGCTCGGCGATTTCGATCAGAGTGCCTATGTCTCCGAGCGCTTGATGGCCAAAGCGGCAGATGGTACCGCCGTACCCATCTCGCTCGTGTATCGAAGAGACACCAAGCTCGAAGGCTCCCCGCCACTTCTGCTCTACGGCTACGGCTCCTACGCCATCACCATGGAGGCCACGTTCTCGGCGCCACGGGTGAGCCTTCTCGACCGCGGCTTCGTCTACGCCATCGCTCATATCCGCGGCGGCGAGGAGATGGGCCGGGCGTGGTACGACCACGGCAAGCTCCTCGAGAAGAAAAACACGTTCACGGATTTCATCGCTTGCGGCCATCACCTCATCGCGAAGGGTTACGCCGATTCTGAGAGGCTCTACGCGTGGGGCGGAAGCGCCGGGGGCCTCCTGATAGGCGCGGTCATCAATATGCGGCCGGATCTCTTCTCTGGCGTGGTCGCCGAGGTGCCGTTCGTCGATGTGGTAACGACGATGCTCGATGACAGCATTCCGCTCACGACCGGAGAATATGACGAGTGGGGCAACCCCAACGACAAGGAGTATTACGACTACATCCTGTCCTACTCGCCCTATGACAATATCGAGGCGAAGGCCTACCCGCATCTGCTCGTCATGACGGGCCTCCATGATTCGCAGGTTCAGTACTGGGAGCCTGCGAAGTGGGTGGCGAGACTCCGCGCGACGAAAACAGATGACCGTCGGCTGCTCTTGAAAACCAATATGGGCGCCGGTCACGGGGGGGCGTCCGGCCGTTTCAAACGCCACCGCGAAACGGCGCTCGTTTACGCATTCTTGCTACAACTATCCCAGGGGGAGATATGAGCTTTGCATTTTTGGGGCTGCTCCTGCTCGCTTCGACCATGCCCGTCGTGGGCGAAGCCGAGCTCGATAACGGCCTTCGCATCCTCGTGCTCGAGGACCATTCGCAGCCTCGGGTCGCATGCAAGATCCTCACGCGCTTCGGAGCGATAGTGGAAGAGCCAGGACGCTTCGGGAGCGCCCATTTTCTCGAGCATCTGATGTTCAAGGGTACCGCCACCATCGGCACCCATGACTGGGAAGCCGAAAAGCCTATCCTCGACGAGATCCTCGAGCTCGAGCGCGACATCATTCAGGAGCGGAACCGCGCTCGGAGTGAGATGCGTGAGCGGGGTGTTTATCACGACTTCAAGCACGCCGAGACGACGCCCGAGCTCGAGCACTTGATGAGCATCCTGCACGAGAAAATCATCGAGGACGAGCGCTATGTCGACACCGAAGAGAGCAACAGCTACTACCAGCGCACGGGCGGTACGCGCCTGACGGCCCAAACCGAGCAGGAATATATGAAGTTCGACATCAACTTGCCGTCGGAGAAGCTCGAGATGTTCTTCCGCATCGAGGCCGACCGCATGGTCAACAGCCGCTGGCGCCGATTCGACTCCGAAGTCGGCATCCTCTGGGAGCAACGGCTCGGCGATTTGAACCGGGCCGACACAGTCTTCAAAGAAGCCGTGGCCTCCGCGAGCGGCGTCGTCTCGCCGGTCTATTGGAACGAAGGCTACGAGACGGACTTCCCGATTCTGGAGCGCAACTACACACGTCGGCTCTACGAGACCTGGTTCGTCCCCAACAACACGATCGTCGTGCTCGTCGGCGACACCACGCTCGAGGAAGCCGAGCGGCTCACCAAGAAATATTTCGACCGCATCCCGCGCAGCGAGGAGACGCACGACACGTTCGCGGTCGAGCCGCGCCCGGACCACTATGTGCGCGTCGAGATGCAGACGCCCCATTTCGGGCCGGCCCTCGACATCCGTCACCGCATCCCCGGTGTCGGTCATCCCGACCGCCCGGCTGTCGAGCTGCTCGGCGAGATCCTCGGCGACCCGCGCGGCCCCATTGGCGCGGCCACGGTCGGTGAAGGCCTCGCGACGAGCCTCGCCTCCAACACCGTCGTGACCCACACGAACCGCTTCAGCTTCCCCGCCACGCTCAACGTCGTCGCGCATGGAAGTAACCTCGAAGCCTTGGAGCCGGCCATCATCACCACCATGGAGAGTCTGAGAACCGAGCGGGTTACAGACGATGTCATCCGTGCCGCGAAGAAGCGCCGACGCGCTTATTGGGAGCGCCGCCGTCTGAACTGGGACGACGTCGCCTTCGACATGGGGCACTATGCGATCATGGATAGCTGGCAGACGCTCTTTCGCGAAATGGACGCGCTTCAAGAAGTGACGGCAGACGAGTTACTGGCGACCGCGAAGAAATATCTCACAAAGACGAACCGCATCGTCGGCGTCGCCACGCGGGAGCCGGTGCAATGAGCGGCGGCATCTTGTTGCTCGCTGTAGGTGTCAGTCTTGCTGTGGGAAGCGCCCACGCGCAACGCGATCCGATCCCCTTCGACCCGCCCGAAGCCATCGAGCTCGACGACAGCCGATTTGTTCTGCCTGCCCCGGACGACTACCGCGTCGAGCTCGACGAAGGCCTCGTCGCTTTCATCGCTCTAGACCCGAACACAGCGACCGTAGAGCTCACGGCGCTCATCGGCGCGAGCCGCCTCGATGATCCCGAAGGCAAAGCCGGGCTTGTCGCCGCTGTGGCCTACGGGATGTGCCAGGTCGAAGGGCTTGGCGACCATCTCTATGCCATGGACGCGCGCTTGTCGGTCACGACGGATAACGAGCAGACCCGACTCCACCTGTCATTGCTAACGGAAGACCTCGACGAGGGTATCGCTCTCTTCGCCGAGATGCTCAAGCGCCCAAAGCTCGACGAAGCGACCCTCGATGACTATCGACGCGCCGCCGTCCGGCCACTGTGGAACCCGGACGACCCGCGCAAGCGCCCCGAATACGAGCTTCCGAAGCTCCTCTACGGTAATCACCCGGCGGGACGCGTACCCAAGGAAGCCAGTGTCGCCGCCATCACCGTCTCAAACCTCCAGAGCTTTCACACGCAGTATTACGTTCCCAATAATGTTGTTCTCGCCGTCTCCGGCGGTATCGAGCGCGAGCCGGCGACGGCGGCTTTACGCGATGCTCTGTTTCCATGGAAGCGCGGCCGCGTCCGCCACGCCGACGTTCCGGAGATTCCGAAAGCCACCCCCCGCAAAATTCACGTCTGGAAGGTCGAGCGCCTCCAGGGCTGGATGCTCGTCGGACATCTCGGCCGTCAAGGCCGCGAGGACGAGCACGCGGCCCTAGAGGTCGCGAACTACATCCTGGGAGGCAACGGCGCCATCTGGAAGCGCGTCCATCCCGAGATCGCTCCCGCACGCGCGCAGGGTCATTTCGACGCGAGGTTTTTCGTCGAAAGCCGAGGCAAGCGCGGCCTCTCGAACGACATCTCGTCCTACGTGCCCGTGGGCTTCCGCGCACCAGCACTCACCTACGCGGTCACCTTGGGCCGACCGGAATCTATCGCCTTTCTACTGAAGATCATCGACGACGAGTGGCGCAAGATCGGCGAAGACGTGGAAGGTGGCGACATCGAGATCGCCAAAGGCGCTCTTACCCAAGGCTACTTCCAAATGCGATATGCAGGCGCGCACGCGACCGCGCTCAGCTTCGCCGAAGAGCTCTTCTTCGAAGGCGGCCACGACTGGAGCGAGGGTTACATCGAGCGCATCCGCGCGGTGACGAAAGTAGAGGTTCTTGCCGCCGCTCGGAAGTACTACCGCCCCGAAGACCTCGTGGCGGTCCTCGTCGGACCACTCGACCAGATCCAAAGCTCGGAGCACCCACTCTACAAAGCGAAGCTCGAAGATTTCGGCGAGATCATCGTGCACGGGTGGAACGAATAATCAACTTGTTCAGTGTTCTTCAATCACGCTGTGACGCATTCATCGTGATCCAACAGTGGTTCGATGAGCTCGGACGCGTCGTGCCGTGGGATCATGGATCTGGGCAAAGCGATCGACGGATCAGTCCGGGTGGGCCAGCGTCTCACGGAGATTCAGCGATAGCCACTCTCGAGGAGAAGTTTCATGCACTCTGCTTTGATTTCGACCGACGTCATCCAAACGAAGCTCGACCGTGACGACTGGGCCATCGTCGACACGCGCTTTTACTTGCCCGAGACCGAAAGGGGCAAGGCCGAGCATCTGGAGGCGCACATTCCCGGCGCCGTCTACGCTCACCTCTACGACGATCTGGCCGCCCCTCGAACCGGCAGTAACGGCCGCCATCCTATGCCCAGCCTCGGGCACATGGTCGACCGATTCTCGCAATGGGGTATCGACGAGAACGTTCAAGTTGTCGTCTACGACAACGCGGGCGGCCAATTCGCCTCGAGGCTCTGGTGGATGTTGCGCTACCTCGGTCACGAAGCGGTGGCCGTTCTCGATGGCAGCTTTTCTTCCTACGACGGCGAACTTCGAGGCGGACCCGAGAGCCGCGCGCCGCGCAGATTCACACCGAGAACCCGCGAAGCGATGCGGATAGATGTCGAGGCGCTCGCGCCGCATCTCGACGACTACCTATTGATCGACGCCCGCGCAGGCGAGAGATTCCGCGGCGAGACAGAGCCACTCGATCCCGTAGCGGGTCACATCCCTGGCGCCCACAATTTGCCCTCGGGAGCGAATCTGGATGACCACGGGCGATTCTTGTCACCTACAGCACTGCGTCAACGCTTCGAGTCCGTCATCGGTGAGCGTGACATGTCGGATGTCGTATGTTATTGCGGCTCGGGCATCACGGCATGTCACAACCTTCTCGCCATGGAGGTTGCGGCCATCCGAGGCGCGCGACTCTACCCAGGGTCTTGGTCGGAATGGTGCGCCGACGACACCCGAGCTGTCGAGACCGGCTAGTCCCGCCGCATGTTGGGTCGGATTGTTTTGCCAACGCCGTGACGGAGCTACGGCACGGGTCCTTGTGAATGGAATCCTTCTGGCAAGACCTTAGATACGGCATCCGAAGCCTTCTGAAGACGCCTCGCCTCACGGGGTTGGTGCTGCTCTTGATGGCGCTGGGCACGGGCCTCACCGTCACCGTCTTCACTTTTCTCAACGCTCGATCCCGCCCTGTGGGTGCCATGGGTTTTCGCGCCCGAGGAGCGCGCCAATCGACAAACGCATGTCTTCTCGCTAGCTACTTGCCCGCGCGGCAGGCAGGTAGGATCCAGCCGTCGGTGGCACTTCGACACGAGTAGCCGTCTGGCCGCCCGTATCGGAAGGCGACTTTCTTGCCCCCCTGCTGTTGTGCCGGCCACTTGGGGCGAGCCCGGCCTTTATGGAATGGCAGCGCCTCAGTTGCAACGCAACACGGCGATGGGTCCATGCGCGTCGCGCGCCGCGCCGGGACGTAGCAGGCCACGATCGCTACCGCCGCCAGCAAAAGCGGCATGCCGACAAAGGTCACCGGGTCGGTAGCGCTCACGCCGAACAGCAAGGTGGAAAGTACTTCGGTGGCGAACAACGCACTCGGGACGCCAATGACGATGCCCACGAGAATGAGACGCAGGCCCTGACTAATTACGAGTCCGAAGATTTCAGCGGCCGGCGCGCCGAGGGCCATCCGAATGCCGAGCTCGCGCGCTCGCTGGCTGACCGTGTAGCTGATGAGACCATAGAGAGCGATCGAGGCAAGGAGCAAAGCGACGACACCAAAGATCGAGCCGAGAATCAATGTGAATCTCCGCTCGGCCATAGCTTGCGACACGTAGTCCGTCATGGGAAGTAACGCGTGAACGGGAAGGTCCTCATCGATAGAGTGCACGGCGTCTCGGACGACGCTCGCAAGAGCCGAGGGCTCGCCTTCGGTGCGGATAACAATGTCCATGCTGCGGTTGAATCGTTGTCGGCAAGGGAGGTGCACCTACTCGATTCCTGCCCGCGACAGATCTCTGAAATGAACGTGCTCCACGACCCCGACGACTTCGGTCCATTCGCGCCGAACGCCCTCCGGTCCGAACACCGGCAGCATCAATCTTTGCCCGACAGCGTCCTGGCATGGCCACGCGCTACTCGCGAGTACCTCGCGTGTGGTGGGAGATGTCGTCATCCAGGACCCAGACTTTGTGCTCGTCGTTGCTCATTCGCGTCGTCTCGGGGGAGCCTCACTTCTCTTTGGCGCGGCCAAACTCGGTCTCGCTCATCGGCTTGTCATAATCCGGCTGCCAGACGCCTTCACCGTCCGCGATTTTCCCTATCGCCCGGGCCATCTCCCGGACGTGCACGGCCACGGAGCCACAGCAGCTTCCGATGTAGTCGACGCCGAGCTCTTTGGCCTTCCGGGCGAACTCCCCCATCTCGTAGCGCGTCAGTTGAAGCGGATCGAGCTCGTGCGGAAAAGCCGGCGAGGATCATCCCCGAGGCTGTCCGCGTATCGACTGGCCACCGAAAGGCCCGCATCACGTCTTTGACATGTGCGTTGGCTCTCGATCAGAAGCTCCAGGCAGAAACTGGATGGCCATCATACGGCCTCCCGCGACGCAGTGTCATCCGACTGCAAGGTTGCATGACCGGGATGTCAAGAGTGCTATCCTGACGGGCCATGGTGATGCTTCTTTGGCTCGTGCTCGCGCAAAGTGTCGAGATCGAACCGTTGGGCGACTTCGCGCTTCCTTATCGCGCCGATTACGTCGGCTCGGAGCGCTGCGGCGCATGCCACCAGGATCTCGTCGAGCAAGGAAAGACCCACCACATGGCCCAGACCGGGCGTCCCGCGAATGCAAGCGACCCGCTTTTTTCGACCGCGTCGGGCGAGGGCGCCCAGACCATTCCACGCGCCGAGGACGTTTCCGCAATCCTCGGCTCGGGAAAGCACGGTGTCACCCCGATCCGAGCCGCTCCCGGACGCGCCATCCGCGAGCACTTGCTGTCTTACTCGGCCGTTCTCGGAAGCTGGTTCCGCACACCGGGCACGGAAGACACCGACGACCCTCTCGGGAGCCCCCAGACAGTCGAGGGGTCACGTGCCTGCCTCGGCTGTCACGCGACCACGATCGCATGGAAAGACAATGTCCTAGTCGCGTCGCAGTCCGAGCTCGGGATTCAATGCCAGCGATGCCACGGCCCCGGAAGCGCGCATATCGACGCTGTTGCCGGCGACTCGCCGGAAGCAACCAAGATATTCAACCCCGGCGTTCTGACGAGGCACGGACAGGTACGTTTTTGCGCGCAGTGCCACCGCCAACCCATCGACATCGAGCCGCTCGAGGTGCTTGGGCGCGACAAAAAGCTCGCGCGTCACGCGGGGGCGGGACTAATGATGAGCGCATGTTTTCGCTCGTCGCCGCGGGATCGTACGCTGACCTGCACCGACTGCCACAGTCCGCATAGAAACACCACTGCCGCCGATCACGTCCAATATCGTGAAACGTGCTTGCGTTGCCACACCGAGCCCGGTCCCGCGCACGAGTACGAGCGGGTCACACCGTCTTCGGACTGCATCGGCTGCCACATGCCGAAAGAGTCGGAGGGTTTCTACGGCATGACGTTCACCGATCATTGGATTCGGGTGCCGGGTCGCGCCTCGCGTCAACGTGACGACCTGGACTACCTCGAGCTTCTCTATCGCAACGAGTGGGAGATCGACGGGATCGGCGAAGAAAGGCGCTCTCGCCTCGCACTTGGGCTCGCAGAAATCTTCTTTGGGCTCGGGCGGGGCGAGGACGCATTCCAGTGGGTACGCGAGAGCTTGAGCCACGCCCCCGAAACGCAGCATCGACTCAAAGCGGCCGCAATGTTCCGGGAAGGCGGCGCGCTCGACGAGGCAGAAGCCATTCTGCACGAAGCACTTGGCCTCGACGCCAATCTGTTGCGCGCCCATTTCGATCTCGGAGAGATCGCTGCGGAGCGCGGTGCGTATGAAGAAGCGACGGCCCACTACGAGCGGGCCCTGGCTATCAGAAACGATTTCGCCGAAGGCCATACTGCTCTGGGAGCTGCGCTGCGGCACCAGCATCGTTTGACGGAAGCGCTCGAGCATTATCGCGCGGCCTTCAACCTGGCACCGGAAAACTCGCCTGATGACTGGATGGTGCTCGACGGCCTCGCCTGGGTCCTCGCGACACACCCCGAGCCCGCGTTGAGAGATCCCGAGGAGGCTTTGCGACTCGCCGAGCGAGCGGCGACGGTTACCGACTACAACAACCCGATCGTGCTCGATACGCTCGCGGCCGCCTATGCTGCGACAGGAGACCTAGTGACGGCACGAAACGCCGTCCAGCGAGCGATCGAGATCGCGGAAAAAGCTGGAGTCAGCGAGCTGGTCGCGGTTTTCCACGAGCGGCTCGCGGTCTACGAGAGCGGAGCGGCCTTCGTGGCACCGCCCCCGCGCTAGAGGAGTCCCGTCAGCTCGAGACGAGATTCCAGTAGTTCTCCTTGCAGTACTCTTCGAGCTGCTTCGCAAGGTGCGACGCGGCACCCTTCATGCTGCCGCCGCGCTCGCGCTCGTCGGCACCCATGAACATCTGCTGAGCGCCACTCGGTAGGGTGACCAGGGTCTGGATGCGATGCCGTTCGGTGATCCAATTGTTGTCGTAGTAGTTCTTCCCGGTGCCCCTGTCGTTGACCCGCATGTCGAGCTCCCGGCGGTGCTGCTCGTGAACGGCATGCGTCAGGACCTCGACGAGCATGTCCGCGCTTTCCCGGTCGTCGACGACCTTGAGCCACTTCTTCTTTTTGGCGATGCGTTTCGCCACTTCTTTGGTCACCTTGGGCATGTTAACTTCGTCGTTGGCCAACCCTTCCGTAAAAACGTAAACCATGAACGGTTGGTCTGGTTTCTTGGGTGGCTTCCGTTGCTCCTGGGCGAAGCTAGTAGCCGCGAAATAAGCACCCCCACAAATAATAGCGATTAGGACTCGTCGATGCATCGAGTGCCTCCTTTTCCGTGTCGGCGGAGATTCGGCTATTCGCCGGGCAGTCCAGCCAGTCTGGCCTGTACTCCTCTTTGATCGGGCTTCAGTTCGAGTGAACGCTCATAGAGACCTTTCGCTTTGTCGATCTCTCCGAGACGCTCGTAGCAATCCCCAAGCGCATTCAGCGCCGTCGTATCGGGAGCCCGGATCGCCGCGGAGCGCTCAAGGTAATCTTTCGCGCGGGCATAGTCTTCTTTGATGTAATAGGCAAAAGCCATTCCTTCGACAACTTCGTACTCGTTCGGAAAGGAGTCCTCGAGAGGCGTGAGCAACTCGAGCGCGCGATCCGCATCGCGGTCGAAGAGCACGATTCCGGCTAGCCGCCACTTCGCCATCGGCAGGTTGGGATTGTCGGCGGCCACCGCTTTCTCATACTGCGCCCTGGCTTCTTGAGTGCGTCCGGACGACATGAGCTCACTGCCAATCGTCATATCGAGCAATCCGGCCACTTCCGTGTTGAAGCTGTGACGATAAATGAACGCCGGGCGAGGCACTTCATTTCTCGGGCTGACGGTCAGGGGAGTGAGTTTCGACGCGAGGACTGTCCCGTCGGAGCCGACGAGCTGCGCCCGCATCGTGTAAAAACCGCTATCGAGACCCAGGAGCGAGACTTCCTTCACGACCGCGCCGTCCCTCGCGGCGACGCGTTCCTCGTCAATCACGTTCTGCTCGGCACCCAAGATCTGGAAAACAACCTCCTGCCCTGGCTCGCCCCCGATTACTTGGACGAAAGCGCGCACGTTGGAGGCGACCGAGAACACGTTCCCTACGGAGGGATAGACTTCCACTGAGCCGACTTGATACGCGCGGTGTGTCGCCGGGCCGGTGAGATCATTTTCGCCGCCATATCCGAGCACGATATCGCTGAGGGCAGGCTTGCCTTCCTCGATGGCCGGAACGTGAAGGTCGAACTCCGCCGCCGTGTAGTCCTTCGTCGCTCGATTTTTCAACACGATGCTGATTTTGTAGTCGCCAGGGATCAACGGAAAATTGTCGCGGTAAGCGAGCGGATAGTGACTCGCCCGTTTGAACTGGGCCGCACTCATCTGCAGAAGGGGCTGGTTCAAATTGTACGCGACGGTCCGGCCTTCGAGGTCGCGTGCTTCGAAATCGACATCGAGCGTCGTATAGTGCCGCGTCCTGCGCTCGTCCACCTCGAAAGTGAAGTTGGTAGGGTCGATATCGAACGCGAAATGAACGAATGGGATGTTGCCAGGCCCATATAGCACCGCGTAGCCACTACGGCTGGCAAAATATTTGAACGAGTAGTCCGCGCTGACCATGTGGCCGAATTGCTTGTAGCCCTCGAGATCTCGAGTATCGACCCTTTTCGTGGGTGACGTTTCGATGTCGGCGAACGTGCGCTGCGCGCCCAGGGACGGACGGACGTTGAGCTCGAGAGGGTCGATCTGGGCGCGGCCGGAGAAAATGTCGAAGCCCGTGTTCTCCGTCAAATCCACCGTCAGCACGGCACGAGCGAGGTCGAGCGAGAGCCTCGAAATGACTTCCAAGCCCTGGTGCTGATTCACTTGAAAGTTCTGGCTCACGTAGCCACCACGCAGGATGGCCTGAGGCCCATCGTTGAACGGGTTGTAGAGCTGGAACTCCCCGATGTCATTATCCTTGTAGAACATCAGATTGAAGCGCGGCGGGAGCCCGTCATTGGGCTCACCTCTATAGATCCAAAGCTCCGTTTCCACGACTTCGTTGTAACCGACATAGGCTTGGATCTCCGCGGGCTCACCGAGGATGATGTAATACCTGCCGCGATCGGTTTTCCAACCGGGGCGCGGAGAATCGCGCCCGAGGACGGTAAGCGCGTGTTCGAGGCGGCGGTAGTGCTCGACTTGAAACTCGTTCTCGAGCGTGGCGGGATCGGGATCGCGGCGCGCCCAAAAAGCTTCGATGAAGCGCGTGCGCTCTTCACGTGTCGCGAGCTCGAGAAAAATATCCTTCTCAATGTCGGTGATGATATACACGACCTCCATCTCGAACCACTCACGATAGTCGTCGGCGACTTTGTCGAGGCGGTCATCCGCTAAAGCGGCAGCGGCGACGAGCAGAATGGGCAGCGTTTTGACAATCCAGTTTGCCATGATCTTGTAGACTAGCGGGTTCAGTCGCGCTACGCAACACCGTGCTGGCTCCTTACGAAGCCCCAACTACCCCGTCGTCAAGCGATGAACTATAGGTCGCAACCGTATGATTACAAAGAGATTAAGTGCCTCGGTCGCAGACTTTACTGCTCGCGCTTCCGAAGCCCGACCTCTACGCGCTCGCGGACGGCGTCAGGAACCGTCTGCCCGAGCTCACGAGCCCGCTCGAGATGAGAAAGCGCGTCCGCATAGTCTCCCGTCACGGCAAGGGCCGCGCCGAGCTGCAAGTGAACGACACCGAGCTCGGGCTCGACCTGAAGCACCTCGAGGTAGTGATCGGCCGCTGCGCGGTAGCGCTTCAGCCGGAATAGAAACTCTGCAAGCGAGCGGCGGGCAGCTACGTTTTCGGGCTCGAGCTCGAGCGCGTGCTCGTAGTGCGTCATGGCTTCGTCGGTACGACCTTTGAAAGCCAATATGCTCGCCAAGCTCACGAGCGTAGGGACATGGTCGCTGCCTGCCAACAACGATTCTTCGAAGTGGCTCACCGCATCGTCATAGGCGCCTTCCCGCCCAAGCACAGCTGCGAGGCCGGCATGTCCGGCTGCGTCATCGCCTTTGATCTCGAGCGCCGCCCGGTAATGTTCTTTCGCTTCGAGATCTTTGTCTTGTCGCAACAAGACGTCACCTAAGCGCACTCTCATCGCGGCGTCGTCGGGCCTGAGCGCCACCAAGTGTCGATAGGTAGACTCCGCCTGTACCAGGTTGCCCGCTTCAGCGAAATCTCGGGCGCGTCCCAGCTGGGCGGTCGAGGACACAGATTCCTGCAACATTTGGATGTGGATCGGATCGGCAATGGGAATGGACGCGGCCGAGGTCGTCACCCTCCTGGCCGCTTCGACGGCCTTATCGTTTTCGCCCATACGCCGGTAGAGCCTCGCGAGAGCCGCATAGGTCGATCCCGCATCAGGGCTCAGCTCGGATGCTCGCTCCAAGTGAGCGCGGGCTTTCTCGAGCTCGCCTCTGCCCATCATCATGCGACCGAGCGCAAGCTCCGCCGAAGCGTCTTTCGGGTCGAGCTCCACAGCACGGATGTAGAGCGCCTCCGCATCCTCCATCGCACCCTCTTCTTCGAGGAGCTCGGCGCGCACGACGAGCAGAGCAGGGTAGTCGGAGCTCACTTCGAGAGCGCGCGCGGTCTCTTCCATGGCGGCGGCGCGATCGAAGTCGAGCAACGCATGCACCAAAAGGTAGTGCCAACGAAAATCCGAAGGCTCGAGCTCGAGAGCTTTCTGATAGCAAAGAGCCGCCTCCTGCTCGAGGCCGTGCGCGTGGTACACAACGCCTAGATCTCCCCACGCCTCGTGAGAGCTCGGCGCCTTCTCGACGCCCTCGCGAAAATATTGAATCTTGTGAGCAACCTCGGGCTCCATCTGCGATCGGTCCACGTCAGGAATCTCGGGCGCCTGCGAGTTGGCAAGCCGGATGACCGCCACGAGGGCGACCCCACCGACGATCAGCCCGGCGATTTTCGGAGCGTATCTGGAGGTCGAGTGCTTGAGTTGTTTGCGCTGACTCCTCTCCATCGCTCCTATTGTCTGAGGGGTCTGGTCGGGCTGTCAACAACGCGCCTGGTTGACAGGGCTGAGCGGGCGCAGGAAAATGCAAGGGCATCTCCCATGACCCCCTACGCGACGCAAGTGGCTGTACAGCAAAGGCTTCTATGAACCAACGACTCGCGCTCCTCGTTTGCACAACCTACCTCTCAACATTCGCGATTCGCCACACCGAGGCGCAAGATGACGCCTTTTTCACCGACATTACCGAAGCGGTCGGGCTCGACTTCGAGCACGAGCCAGGCACGGAGGGAAACTACTGGGCGCCCGAGGTCATGGGCTCGGGAGGCGCTTTCTTCGATTTCGACGGCGATGGGGATCTCGGCATCTACCTGATCCAAGGCGGCTCGCTCCCCGAATCCAAGAGTACGAAGCGCCTTCCGAACAGGCTGTTTCGTCAAAACGACGACGGATCCTTCGAAGACGTGACCGAAAGCTCCGGTTTGGGCAACACCGGCTACGGGACGGGCGTGGCCATCGGGGACGTCGACAATGATGGCCTCGTCGACGTCTATGTCGGGAACTACGGACCCGACGCCCTCTACCGCGGCAAAGGCAACGGTATCTTCGAGGACATCACCAAAGCCGCGGGTATCGCGGACAACGCATGGACAGCCTCGATCGCGTTTTGCGACTACGATGCCGACGGTTTCTTGGATATCTACGTCTCACGTTACGTCAAACACGACGCCACCAAAAAATGCGTCAGCGGTTCCGGCGCCTCGGACTATTGCAGCCCCCAGAGCTTCGACTACGAGAGTGACACACTCTATAAGAACGATGGCGACGGTACGTTCACGGACGTTTCCAAAAAAGCCGGTATCGCCACCGTCGAAGCACCGGGCCTCGGAGTTCTTTGCCAGGATTTTACTGGCGATGGATTATTGGATTTCTACGTCGCCAACGACGGCGAAGCCAATCAGCTTTGGGAAAATGCCGGCGATGGAACGTTCTCGGACCAGGCAATCATCATGGGCGCGGCTCTAAACTCGTTTGGTCGTCCCGAGGCGAGCATGGGGGTAGCACTCGGCGACGTGGATGGCGACAGCGATTTCGACCTGTTCATGACGCATTTGATCAACCAGACCAATACGCTCTATTTGAACGACGGCACTTGGGGCTTCGAAGACGTCACCTCTGCACGGGGGCTCGGGGCGTCGAGTTTGGAATATACGGGGTTCGGCACGGCTTTCGTGGACCTGGATTTGGACGGAGATTTGGACCTCGCCGTGGTGAACGGCCGCGTGGATCAGAAGCCGGCGCATCCCGACGCGAAGCTCGGTGACTATTGGAACCTCTACGCGGAGCCGAATTTCCTTCTGGAAAATGATGGCAGCGGAAAATTCAAAGACATTAGCGAAAAAGGCGGCGCGTTCACCTCCCTCGTCGAGATCAGCCGAGGTCTCGTTCTCGGTGACGTCGATCGCGATGGGGACATCGACTTCCTGGTGTCGAACACCGCGGGACGCGCCCGGTTGTTCCGCAACGACGCTCCGAGAAAGGGCCGCTACTTGATGGTGCGCGCCTACGACAAAGAGCTCCAGCGCGATGCGCACGGCGCCGTTGTCACGGTGAGCGCTTCAGGCAAGACCTATGCGCGCACCGCCGATTCCAGTTATAGCTATCTGTCCAGCAACGAGCCAAAGGCGCATTTCGGAATTCCTGGCGCGAGCCGCGCGGATTCGATTCGAGTGCGCTGGCCCGACGGATCCGAAGAGGTTTTTCCCGGCGTGGAGCTAGACCAGGCCGTGACGCTCGAAAAGGGCAAAGGCCGCAAAGCCACGAATCCCGGAAACTGAATGGCATACTTTTCTTCCGAGAAGAAGCTGCCCTCCCTTCTTCTCTGCGTTTTCTTGCTCTTTCTCGTCGCCGTGGTGCTTCGAGCGCAGCCGAGTGACGGGCATGCCCGCATGCTCGAGTTGCTGCGACAGATCATCGAGCGTGCTCCGAACGAAAGCCTCTATCTCGGCGATGGGGAGGCTCGGGCGATGAGGGCTCGCGTCGAGGCGCTCGGACCGGATGCTCCCGACTACGTTCAGTTCGAGGCCTATTTGAAGCTCGGTGAGGCGGAACAACATGTCGGTCGGGAACAGGCGGCCATCGACTACCTCGAGCGCGCTCACGCCCTGCTGCCGCAGCTCGAGAACGACTTGGCGCCAAATTGGATTGGGCGGCTGAAGTTCGCGTTGGGAGTGGCTCATCTTCGTTTCGGGGAGACTCAGAACTGCGCGCTGCACCACGCCCCAGAAAGTTGCCTTCTCCCGATTCGCGGTAGCGGCATACACGTCCTCAAGGAGCCATCCGAACGAGCGAGCGTGTTCTTCACCGAGGTCTTACAGCACGACCCACCTGGTTCGAAAGCGTATCTCACCGCCCAGTGGCTTCTGAACATCGCCTATATGACTCTCGGCCGCTACCCCGAAGATGTGCCTCATGACTACCTCATTCCGCCGGAGGTCTTCAGCTCCGACGAGCCTTTCCCTCGGTTCAATAACGTCGCGCAGGAAGCGGGGATGGCGACGTTCGCTCTATCGGGCGGCGTCGTTGTCGAGGACTTCGACGAGGACGGTTTCCTCGATTTGCTCGTCTCCTCCTACGACCCTTCGGAGCAACTCCGCCTGTTTCAGAACAACGAGGACAAGACATTCACCGACGTGACGCTAAACGCTGGGATAGTAGGTATTTACGGCGGCCTCAACATGGTGCAGGCCGACTACGACGACGACGGCGACATGGACGTGCTTGTTTTGCGCGGCGGGTGGCTCGGCAAAGGCGGGCAACATCCGAACTCGCTCCTTCGGAACAACGGCGATGGCACGTTCACCGACGTCACCTTCGACGCGGGGCTCGGTGAAGTGCACTTGCCAACACAGACCGCGTCATGGGCCGATTTCGACAACGATGGTGACGTGGACCTCTATATCGGGAATGAGACCAACGGCGGACTCGACGGTTTGTGTCAACTATTCGAGAACCTTGGCAACGGTCGGTTCGCCGACGTGGCGCCCAGTGCCGGAGTAACCAACAGAAAGTTCACGAAAGCAGTTATCTGGGGTGACTATGACGGCGATCGGTACCCGGATCTGTTCGTGTCCAACGTCGATGGAGCCAATCGCCTCTATCACAACAACCGCGACGGAACGTTCGACGACGTCGCGATGGCACTCGGCGTCACCGAGCCGGCCACGAGCTTTCCCGCATGGTTTTGGGACTACGACAATGATGGCGTGCTGGATCTCTACGTGACCGGCTACGACGCACTCGTGGACGACGTTGCGCGATCCTATCTCGGGGAGCCGTTCACCGCGGAATTGGCTCGCCTCTATCGCGGCGATGGCAAGGGTGGTTTCGTGGACATGACCTCCGCTACCGGGCTGACGCGGCCGAGCGCTCCCATGGGATCCAATTTCGGTGACTTGAACGGCGATGGCTTCCTGGACTTCTATCTGGGAACCGGCTACACCGCCTATTTCGCGTTGGTGCCCAACCTGATGTATCTCAATCTCGAAGGCAAGCGCTTTGCCGACGTGACGACCGCAGGTGGCTTCGGTCACTTACAGAAAGGGCACGGCGTCGCCTTCGTCGACTTCGACAATGACGGCGATCAGGACGTCTTCGAGCAAATGGGGGGTGCACTGCCCGGCGACAAGTACTTCGACGTTCTCTACGAGAACCCCGGGTTCTCTAACCACTATCTCGCCGTCGAGCTCTTCGGCAGGGAGACGAACCGCGCCGCGATCGGTGCTCGCATCCGCGTGGACGTCGCGGCCTCGAACGGGAGCCGCTCCATCTACAAGCACGTGAACAGCGGGGGCAGCTTCGGGGCCAACTCGATCCGCCGGCAGCTCATCGGACTCGGGAACGCGGAGCGTATCGAACGGCTTACGATTTATTGGCCGACGACGGATCGTACGCAGACCTTCGAGAACGTGCCGCTCGACCGAACGATCCAGATCGTCGAAAACCTCGATAGCTTACGGCTGCTTCCCTTCTGACGCCCACGACATCACTTGGACACTGGCAGAAAAATGCAGCCACAGAGGCACAGAGATCAAGAGGTCTTTCGTGTGGCAGCGGCGTCGGTAGACGACTCGCGGTTACAGCGACAACGCCGTGGCCGCTGACCATGCGGATTGGTTGCTGGTAGCTACAGCCTGTTCGCGTTCGACATGGCTTAGTAGCACATACGTCTCACAATCGGCACGAGTGCGATCGCACGGCTTGCCGCGAGGGTTTTGCCACCCGTACAGCACGAAGAGATCATCTCCTGAACCTCTGTGCCTTTGTACCTCTGTGGCAACAAAACGGAAGGATTTCGTGCCGATCAGGCGATAGCGCGATGGCTGGACTGGCGCCACAAAACAAAAAAAAGGGCGGGCCGTGAGGGCCCGCCCTTGATTCAAGAGAATCTCTAGAACATGTACTTGAACAGGACCTGGAGGACCCGAGGGTATCCACCCTGGCCGGTGATCCGACCAAAGTTGCCCACGCCAAAGTTCGAGCTCGGTCCGTTCCAGTTCGGTTGGTTGAAGAAGTTCACGAACTCGATGCGGATACTGAAGTTCTGGTTACCTCCAAGGCGCGTCATCTTCTCGAACGACAAGTCCCAGTTGAACAGCCACGGGCTCCGGAGGGACGCATCCGTGAACGGTGAGTTGCCGACCTGGCCGACCTGGGTCACCGCCGAGAAGGCCGCCGGGTTGATGTAGTTGTCCACGCGGTCTGCCGTGCTTCCAGACGTATTCGGATCCGTGCCCGTGGTATTCGGACGCTGGTGGTCGTAGCCGATGGCGCCGCCCCAGTTGCTCGACTGCTTGATGGCGAGTGGGAAGCCTTCACGCATGATCGTCGTCATGGCCACGGACCAGCCACCCAGGATGGCCTCGGCGGCGCCGCCGTCGGGGCTCGGGAAGCGGTACAGTCCGCTGAGGTTGATCCAGTGCCGCGAGCTAAGACGCGACGGACCGAAATCCGCGTCTACAGCGTTGGTCACGAAGATCGTGCTCTCCTCATCACTCAGGCGGTTGGCACTCTCATAAACGTTATCGCGCTGATTGCTGAAGGTGTAGTTGAACTTGGCACCCCAGTTGCCGCGGAAGCGTTTCTCCAACTCGAGCTTGACCGCGTCGTAGCGCGAACGCCCCGAGGAGACTCTCTTGGCGAAAACGCTTTGGAACTGCGGGAACGGACGCGCGAGCTGCCCTTGGCTAATGGTCGCGTTGTCGTTACCGAGCCCCTGGCCTGCGAATGGGTTCGAAACTTGGGTGCCGATCCCGGCACCCAGCGCTGCCGCGGCTGACGGAGCGAGCTGGTTCATTTGAGTGCCCGCGTCATTCGTGCCGCCGATCGCCAGATCCGTGCCCTTGCTGCCCATGTAGCCGACGGTAACGACCATGTTGTTGGCGAATTCCTTCTGCAGGTCGAGTGACCATGTCTGGAACTTGGGATGGTTGCGGAACTGGTCGATGTAATTCAGGTTCTGGCCCACGTTCTGGAGTCGGCCCAACACATTGCCAACCGGCTGGTTCACACCTGTTGGGAACGGATTCGACAGCGTGCCGGCTCCGCCCCTCTCGAAGTTGTTGTAGGTCGTTTGAGCGCTGAACCCAAGATTCGCGTGATTGTTCGTGCTCGGACCACCGCCGGTGAGAGGCGACCAGAAGATGCCGTAGCCACCACGAAGGACGGCCGAGTCGTTGACCGAATACGCAAAGCCGGCCCGTGGACCAACCTTGATGCCCGGCGGGTTACCGGTGCGCGTGGCCTGCCCGTCGACGCCCGCGTAGAGAACGCCGCCGGTCAAATTGCTGGTCGGATTGATCGGGAACGGGTTGTCGAAATCCCAGGCGGTGATGATCTGGTTGTTGCTCTCGCCCATGCCTGTCTCGTGCTCCAACCGGATACCGAGGTTCAAAACGAGGTTGTCGTTGACGCGCCAATCATCCTGAACGAAACCGGCACCATACAAGATGTCGTTGAAGTTCTGGCTGGCGATCGTGGCGCCACCGCTATTGGGCAGTCCGAGCACCATCGAAGCGATAGAGTTACCGTTGCTACCGGGTCCCTCGGTGAATCGCGGGATGAAGTTGAAACCCATGGGGGCCGGGCGGTTCCAGTCGATCCCGTACTGGCGGAACACACCACCGAACTTCAGGGTGTGGGACCCGACGAAACTCGAGTAAACACTGCTGATCTCTTTGGTGGAGTGGACACGATTGTTGTTGGACCAGCTGCCATGCGTGTTGCCGCCGTCTCCGTAACCGGTCGCGCCGATATCCGGGAACTGCTGGATGCCGATCGCGTTCATCGTGTCAGCATCGAAGCCCATCGCGATGGCGTCCGCCGTCGAAAACTCGGGCTCCACGACGGTGTCGTAAAAGCGCGAGTAACCGATCCGGAACGTGAGCACGGAGGTATCGCCAAGGATGTGCGTGCTGTTGATGGCCACGAGATTGACATTACGGAAGAGAATGGCGGACCCCGTGTCGTACTCGGGCAAATTGCCGTCGAACACGGCCTGGTAGTAAGGATTGGCCGGCTCTTCGGACTTGTAGAACATGTAGGTGCCGGTCAACTGCCAGTTGTCGGTCATCGACGAGTTGATGTTACCGCTCGCCTGCCACGCCTTATTGTCGAGAATAGCGGTGATAGTGCATTCGTTGCCCACGCCTGCCACAACCCGGCCACCCTGGGGGAGGCAGGTATCGCCGACATCGGCGAGAATCCCGGCTAGGCTGCGGCCGACCGGGTCAATCTGACCCGCAGGAATCACGGCTCCGGGGAACGCTGCCCCAGTTAGCGGGTCATAAATCGGGAAGCCCAGGCCCGAGAAGTCGCCGGCCGCCATGGCCTGCGTCGGGAAGTTGAGCGTGCTCACACGAGAGCTAATGTTCTTGTACCCCTCATGGGCCATCCAGAAGAAGACTCTGTCACGGACAATCGGACCACCAAATGAACCACCCCAAAGGTGGTACGGCTCGATGGAAGCGTCCTGTCCGGCACGATCCTCGAAAAAGGTCGGCGCCCGGCCCCAGGTGGGACGGTTCTGATACAGACCCGCACCGGCCCAGTTGTTGGAACCGCTCTTGTGAACGGAGTTGAACACACCACCCGAAGTACGACCCATTTCAGCGTCGTAGGTGGCGATCTGGACTTTCATTTCCTCGAGCGCCTCGAAGCTGGGGTTGATGACGCCGCGGTTGACGAAGTCGGTCATGCCGACGCCGTCCATGGTGTAGTTGTTGCCCCGCTGCGGACCGCCACCGAGAGAAAGGAGCGATGCGTTCGACTGATCCTGCATGCGAACGAACACTGGATCTCCGGCATGAACGACGTTCGGCGTCGTCACGGCCATGATGAACACGTTCCGACCCGGCGTAGGCAGGATTTCCATCTGCGCCTTGTCGATGGCCGAAGCGATGGAGGCGTTGGCCGTGTTGATGAGCGGTGTCTCACCCGTTACCGTTACCGATTCAGCGATGCCGCCGACCGCTAGCGAGACGTCTTGCACGAGTTGCGAAGCCACGCCAATCTCGAGGGCTTCCCGCGTATAGGGCGCAAACCCTGCGAGCTCAACCCCAAGATTGTAGCGGCCGGGCGCCACGACCGCGAAAACGTATTCTCCGCGCTCGTTCGTAACCGACGTACGAGCTACACCGGTACCGACGTTGGTCAGGGTCACAGTGGTCCCTGGAAGCACACCGCCATCGGCATCCTGCACTGCTCCCCGCACGCCGCCTGTAAACGTCTGAGCTGACGCAAAAGCGGGTACCAGTAGCAGGAGACTAATGATAAAGGCTCTCATGCAAATCCCTCCTGTAAATTGGAAATGAAGCCAGTGATGGACCCGAAACCAGTCTCTCAGAATTGAGGTTTGGCATCGCAAAAATAGAAAGAAGGAGCCCCAGCCCCACCCATTCGTACCTAGACACAGCAGGACTGGTATAGCTCCTGTCTGTCTCCATCGAGCACTCTCGGGTCCTCCTTAGGCATTTCTACGGCAGTGAGCTTAATAATTCACCTACCGGTTGTCAACCTAGTCAAGGAATAGCAAATCTCGCGCCAAGTTACCTGCCGGCGCGTACGACACGTGGATCGGACACAACTCCCTACTTAACAAGCACTTAACATTTAACCCGCGAGAGGCGGAGCCAGGCTTCGCCTGCCGTTAATCCAATCGCTTGAACAGTTGTACAACCGGCCGGATCCGAAACCGATCACTAGACGGCCACGTAACATTCACTGCGACAAGGACTTACTGCTTTTCCCATGCATCCATGAGGCCCTGAGCCTCGCCTCCAGGGGCCCAAATCACGAGCGCTTTGACGGGCTCATCGCCAGGCACGATATGATTCACTTCATCCGGCGGGCGCACGAAACCGAGCATACCCGGTTTGAGCAGATGGCTCACGCCATTGACGACGTGCTCGAGCTCCCCCGAGAGGATATAAAAAACCTCGGTCGAGCCATGAGGGTGGTTTCCCGAGTTCGTACCCGGCGGAAAGGTAATTCCCCCTATCTCGACCTCGCCGCCCCCGAGATTCCTCGAATCGAGCAGCATCTTCAGACTGGTGCCGCTCGTGGGGCTCAGATAGACCTCGTCCTCAAGCATCATTCTTTGGGTCGAAACCGACTCCCCAACAGACACACCGATACCAAAGACGACAGTGAACAACAAAACAAGCTTGGTGCGTCGCATCCGATCTCCTCCTTCGGTTATGACGGCAGCACCTCGAGGTGTTCGTGCTCCTCGCGTGAGCCCCGCGTTAGAGCGCGGGGTGTTTCTGATGGTGGGCCGTCTTCGATTGATATGCATGAGCCAGCAATAAAATCTCAGCCTCGCCGAAAAGCTTTCCCGTAAATCTCAAGCTCGTGGGTGTGCCTTCGAAGAAACCGCCCGGCACGCTGATCTCGGGATGGCCGGTCAAATTCGTCAGACCCAAGTTGCTCCCGATGAAACCGTCCAAGTCGTCCAGGGCCTCGTCGACCTGTTCCATGATGCGCATGCGCAGACGATTCGCTTGGATGTACTCGACCGCGGGAACGAAGCGCGCCGAGCGGAAGCTTTCCGGCCACCGGCTTTCTTCGGGAAGCGCCTTCATACTGTCGAGATCGCCCTCGAGCGTCAGGTCGTCGAAAGCAGCGGCGGATTCGGTGGTGAGGATGAAGCCGATGGCGTCGGAAGGCACGTCGGGGAGATCGAATGGCTCGAGATCGACACCCAGCGATCGGATCACGTCGAGCGCTTCGCGGTTGTTTCTTTGGGTCGCTCGCTGCCGTGCGACGCGATCGGCGTTCTCCGGGTCGTCTTCGATCTCGTCGAAAGCGGAACGCAAGTAGCCGATGCGAAGCTCGCGCACGTCGCGCCCTCCGTCCCACACGAACGGGACGTCGAAGAGCGTGTTGTCTTTTCCATCCGGTCCCCGAATCGCGTCGAATACGAGCGCGCAGTCCTCGGCGGAGCGGCACATAGGGCCAATCTTATCCATCGACCACGACAGCGCCATCGCCCCGTAGCGGCTCACGCGACCGTAAGTCGGTCTCAGTCCGGCGACGCCGTTGCGGGTCGCAGGCGAGATGATCGAGCCGCGCGTCTCGGTGCCGATGGCGAAGCCGACGAGCCCGGCGGCGGTCGCTGAGCCCGGCCCCGCGGACGAGCCGCTCGAGCCTTGCTCCGTGTTCCACGGGTTGCGCGTACGCGCGCCGAACCAGCGATCGCCGGAAGCAAGAGCGCCCATCGAAAGCTTCGCCACGAGCACCGCGCCCGCTTCGGTGAGCCGCGTGTAAACGGTCGAGTCGGTGTCGATCCTTTGCTCTTTATAAGGTGTGGCGCCCCACGTCGTCTTCGTGCCGCGCACGGCCAGAAGATCTTTCGCGCCCCACGGGATGCCGTGGAGCGGTCCTCGATAAGTGCCAGCCGCGATCTCTTCGTCGGCGCGCTTCGCCTGCTTCATCGCGATGTCTTCGGTAACGCTAATGACGCAGTGAAGCTCCGGGTCATATTTTCTCAAACGCGCGAGATAGAGCTTCGTGAGCTCTGTCGGCTTGACGTCACGCCTCGCGACGAGGCGTCCGAGATGAGTCGCCGGCAAAAAAGCGAGCTCTTCGTCCGTCGACGGCATCGAGACGTTGACGTCACTCGGCGCCATCGAGCTCTCGCCTTTCGGGATCGCCTTTCCCGGTGGAACGGGATTGAAAACGAGCGCGGGGACGGTGTCGTTTCCGAGACCGGCAGCGCGGATCGCCTCGAATCCTTTCAAGGGGCTGCGCTCACCGTTGAGCCTCTCGAGCAGCGCTTGCTGCTCGGCCGGCGTGAAGTTGAGCCCAGCGATCTTCTGTGCCGCATCGATCATCTCGATCGTCACGGTCGGGGCATCGTTCGCGACGGCTGCCAGAGCTCCCGGCATCAAGGTGGTCCCGAGCCCGAGAGAGGAAAAACAAGCGACGAATCGTCGGCGGTTCATTTCTGTAGTCATGGTCTCTGCCTCGTGACGAGGAGTCTATCACCAGTGCCACTCGTCTTTTCCTGCTAGCATGACCGCTTCTTGACCGACACAACCCAACGTTTTCGCGCCACCGCCGCGCTCTTCACAGGCGTCGGGCTCTCGGCGACCGGTTTCATCACGCTCATCACAGTGACGCCTCTCGTCGCTGAAGATCTTCTCGGAAGCGCGCGCTGGAGCGGGCTTCCGACCGCGCTGGCCATCATCGGGACCGCCGTCGGAACCAGCTGGCTGTCCTTCGTCATGTCCCGGCGTGGCCGGCGACGCGGTCTTCTGCTCGGCTACTTCACGGCGATGGTGGGCTCCATGATGGCCGCGCTGGCCGCGGGCACATCGACCTTCCCTCTCTTGGCGCTCTCCTTATTCGTCCTCGGCGCCGGCTATGGAGCGAGCCGCCTCTCGCGCTACGCGGCCGCGGATTTCTACGAGCCGGAACGCCAGGCTCGCGCCATCGGCTGGGTGGTCTGGGCCGGAACGGTAGGCTCGGTACTCGGCCCGATACTGCTCGAGCCGTCACGCGCGCTCAGCAGCACGCTCGGTTTTCCGGACATCGTCGGGCCCTTTCTCGTAGCCGCCCTCGCCATGGGCTCGGCCGGCTTCGTTCTCTTCGTCGCTTTCCCGGGCGGCTCCCTGACCGAGGCCACCCAGAAGGCGAGCGGCCCACTTCCGCTCCACCACTTGCGTCACGCAAAAGGCCAAGTCGCTCTCGCCGCCCTAGTGATCGGCCAACTCGTCATGATCCTCATCATGGCGATCACACCCGTTCACTTGAGGAGCGCGGGTGGCGGGCTCCAATCGATCGGCCTCGTCATCGCCTCCCACACTTTCGGGATGCACGCGCTCTCTCCGCTCTCCGGCTATTTGAGCGACCACTTCGGACGTCGACCCGTAATTCTGATTGGTGGTGCCCTGCTCGTCTCCGCTGGGCTGGTGTCCTCGGGGGCGGGCGGTGAGACTACGCAGCTTGCGCTCGGTCTGTTTCTGCTCGGTTGGGGCTGGAACCTCAGCTTTGTTTCCGGGAGCGCCCTTCTCACCGAGGCCGTGCCCAGCGAAAATCGCATGCGCCTCCAAGGCTTCGCCGACTCGGTGGTTTGGGCGAGCGCCGCCGCCGCGGGTCTGAGCTCGGGTGTGCTGCTCGAATCCGTGGGCTTCGCGATGCTTTGTCACATTGGCGCCCTACTCGCGCTCGTGCCGGCCGCGCTGTTAGCACTCAGGAGGTGGTAGTGGCGGGCTCGGCGTTCGACGAAGTCCGCACGATCGTCCGCCGCATCCCGCGCGGCCGCGTGATGAACTACGGACAAATTGCGGAGCTACTGAGTCGCACGCTCTCCGCCCGCGCGGTCGGCTGGGCGATGCAAGATTGCCCGGATGGCGTCCCCTGGCAGCGCGTTGTTAATGCTGCAGGCGGCATCTCGACGGAGCATCTCGTCGATCCTCCCGATTTGCAGCGGCGCCTGCTCGAGAGCGAGGGCATTCGCTTCAGCGATGACGGGAAGCTCTCGATGGCGCGCTACCGCTTCACACCAACGAAAAAGACCAAGAAGAAGTAGCTCGTTTTGGATCGCCGGTAAATGTCCCGTGTCGAGATGTTAGCGGTTTTCTGCTCCCGGTTTGACACAAGACTCTATTTTGACTAACTTATACAAAATGACCAACAATCCCAAACCCAAGGTCCTGAGTGCAGCCGAGGCCAAACTCCATTTCGCAGAAGCTCTTCGCAACGTGGACAAAGGGAACGTGATTGTAATCACTCGCTACGGAAAGCCAGTGGCAGCGCTTGTAGGTCCGGCGGACCTCGCGCAACTTCAGAGACTCAAGTCCCAGGTTCCAGAGGAAGGTTTGGCTCAGCTCGTGCACCGATGGAAGGACTCTCGAGAGTTTTCCGACGCCTTGGACGAAGTCGCCAGCAATCGCACCGAAGGCAGGGTAGCTCCTCAACTGGACTGAACCATTTGTACCTGTTCGACACGAATGCGATATCGGAGGCCTTGAGGCCTCGTCCCAACCAAGAGTTTGTCACCTGGATCCAGTCTTTGGCTCCCGAGAGCCAATTCACCAGCATCGTTGTTATAGCGGAGCTCTATGCTGGTGCCTACCATTCTCGTGATCCATCAAAGTGGCTTCAACGACTCGAGCAAGAAGTTTTCCCACGCTTGCGCATCTTGGATTTCGACATTGAATGCGCTCGAGTGTATGGGCAAATTCATGCAGAGCTAGCTCGAGCTGGCACCCCCATTGGCGACATCGATACTGAGATTGCGGCAACCGCGCTACGCCACGACCTGGTTTTGGCAACGGCCAACGTAAAACACTTTCAGCGAGTTTCCGGGTTGGCGCTCTGGTCGTTCACCCCGGGCGACGAAGCCAGGTCGCGATAAGAGCGTCGGCGAAGGCGGGGACCGCGTCAGCCAAATTCCGGGTCGCCGGGAATGTCCGGCGGCAGAGTTGTCATCGGTTGCTCCTCACCCGCCGCACCAGATCCTGGAAGCGTGGATCCGCGTGCAGGCCTTCGAAGACCCAGCGCAGATAGTTATGCTCCAGGCCATTGACGAAAGGACACCGCTCCTCGAAAGCGCGCTCGAGCCACGAAAACGCACTATCGGCTTCACCGAGCAACGCGTAGATGGAAGCAACTTGAGCCGCATCGATATACACGCTCCGGCCTCGGCCTTCGAGCTCGAAAAGAATCTCTTTAGCTCGCCCACGGTCTCCATTCGCGGCATGCACCATGCCGAGCGTCCAGCTATGCCTCGCCGACGACGCGAGCGCCACCTCGATCTCGCGCAAGCTGTCCTATGCCGCCTTTGCCGAGCTCCTCGAGAAGCTCGTAGTGGGAGATCCTCCGCGCAACCACAGCTCGCTCAGTTTATTCGCGAACGGCGGGCCTGGCTAGCGCCTCACGGCCGTGATCTCTTTGATCTGCTCGCGGATCGCCGGGGCCTTTCCCGCCTCTTCGAGGCGCGTCCACAAACCCGCGACCGTGTCGCGGTCGACGAGGCCGGCGGGCGATCCGGATTCGGACGTCGTGAGTCCCTCCGCTTTGCGGAAGGCATCCACGGCCGTGACGAGCTCTTCCGTGTAGATGTAGGCACCGTTCTCGCTCGCTAGCTTGGACCGGCCCGCGCGAAAGTAGCCAAGCGCATGAAGCATGATCTTGAGCTGCACGACGTCTCTGCCCGAATATTGCTGCAGCGTTCGAAACCCGAGCGTCTGGCCGATCGTGTCGTAGATACGCCGGAGCTCGGCGACGGGCGTTTCGTTCTCGCAGACGTTCACGTGGGTCGAGACCCGATCGGCTCGGCGCGAATGTCCTTCACGCGGGTCCGCAACGATGACGGCCGCAGATTGCGTTCGGCCTTTGCGAGCATCACCTCCGGTCGCCTGGCCCGCTTCGAGCGCGGCGATGAGGCGGTCGGCGAGGTGCCGGCCGCTGCCTTCGGTCGACTCGAAGGAGCGAGCGACAGCCTCAACGACTTCAGGTCCTACGAGCGAGTTTCCCTGCGCGGCGTAGTTTCGGCCCGCGAGCTCACCCGACCAGGAGCGCGTTTCGGCGCCCGTATGTTGCGCCGTGCCGCCTTTCAAACCGATGGCACCAATCTGACGATGCGCGGCCCGCTCGTCATGAGCGAGGGTGCGGCTGAGCGCTTCCTCCGCACTATGGCCCTTCGCGAGCAAATCGAGGATCTCGTTTCCGTACTCGGTGCGTGTGCTCGCTTGCGTCGCGACCGCGCCGACGCCTGCGCGCACCCAGGGAACCCCGTTGCCGACACACGGGTTCCGCGTCGTGACGGCAACGCCAGATTCACCCGTTATCGGATAGATCGCGGCGATCGAGAAGGTTTGAAAGACGAGGTCCTCACCCGGCGCGGGCCACGCCGCTGGCTCCTGCGGCTTGGCTTCGATGGGAACCCAGAGAGAAACGAGAAAGGCAATAGCGGCGCGCTTCGACATAAGTCGCCAAGGTTATTACGCCCGACCTCCATGCGGCAAGAAGTGTTTGTCAGGCAGATTCGGACGGTTCTTTTTGGATCCCCGCGAGAAGCGCCGTCGCCTCTTCCGAGCGATCTTTGGTAACGTCGAGGCGCACCTTCCCCAGGAACGGATTGCCGGAGAATACCGCGCCAGCGTGCTCTCCTAGGGCGACGTATTCGATGCCGGCGCCATCGAGAACCGATTTCGCGATGGCGAGGAGAGCCGGGTTCGCAGAGTCGAAAATGTTGACGAGCTCGATATCGTTGTTGTCAGCCATGGCCTCTCACGTCAGTGTTGTCGAATAAGCAGCCCCCACCCGCGGGCGTTCGGCGGGAGGCCCACCCTTGATGGGGATCGCCACGGTAAAGGTCGAGCCCTTTCCGAGCTCGCTCGTCACCGTGACCCGCCCGCCATGGTTCTGCACGATGCGGTAGCAGATCGACAAGCCGAGGCCTGTCCCTACACCGACACCCTTGGTCGTGTAACCGGGGTCGAAAATACGGGCGAGATCCTCTTCCGCGATGCCGGCTCCGTCGTCGGAAATGCGCACGATGGCCTCGTCGCCGTCGCGAAGCGTCTCGATCCGAATCTGACCGCGATCGTCGATAGCCTGAATGGCATTGACGATGAGATTCATGAAGACTTGATTGAGCTGTCCCGCATAACCGTTCACCTGCGGGATGTCGCCATAGACTTTGTCGACCGAGATGCGATTTCTCGTTTTGTGCTCGACGAGAGCGAGTGTCTCTTCGAGCCCTTGGATGAAGTCGATGCTCTGCCACTCCGACTGATCGAGGCGCGCGAACTTCCTGAGATTCGAGACGATGTGAATGATGCGGCGAGACGCCGTCTCGTTGACGGCGTTCATCTCACGCAGCACGGCGATGGAGCTCGAGATCGATTCTAGCTCGGGAGCGGTCAAGCTCTCACCGGAGGCCAGGCGGTCACCCACGCGCGCGAGCGCTTTTCCTTCCGTCTGCGTATTGCTGTGGATGGCGCCGAGCGGAGTGTTGAGCTCGTGGGCAATGCCGGCGACGAGCTGTCCAAGCGACGCCATTTTCTCGGACTGAATCAGCTGGAGCTGCGTCTCTGATAGCTCCCGGAAATCGACGAAGCGCTGGAAGGCAACCGAGATCGCATCGGCGCACTCGGTCAGCGTTGTCACGTGCTCTTCCGTCGGCTCGTCCGCCTGCGAGCTAGAGGCGAAGAGGACCCCGTGCGAGAACGGCACGGCGACGAGCCAGCGCGACTCGAGGTGCCCGCCCTCTTCCGCAAAGTCAGTGCCGTCGAACCGCAGGGGCTCGACCCGTTGTTCTTTCCACGCATCGATGAGCTGCTGGACCTGCGGCGTGTCGTTGACCGAGAGGTCCTTTGTCACTAGCCCCCCGCCCTCCGTCGCGCTGTAAGTCTGCACCTTGTCGTCGTTGAAATTAATGATGGCGATGCCACAGACCGAAAAGCGAAGCCCGAGCCGCCGTAGCTCGTCCTGCAAGACGTCGATGGCGAGCGCCAGGTCGTCCGGTTTCTTCATCAAGAAGACTTGTCTCACCACCTTGGCGACCGAGCGGCCTCGGCGGAGCTCGCGGTTTTGCTCGTGGAGCGTCAATCTCTCGAGAGCATCGAACAAGTCCTGTGGCGTCATACGCATATGGCCGAACTCCGCGTAGTAGACCCAGCGCACGATCCCGTATTTGTCGACGAGGATGCCCGTCGGAAACGCGACATCTTTTCCGGGACCGCCGCCCCGGTGGCGGATGTCGAGCTTGTCGATGAGCTCGCCGTTCTCGTCGGAGAGAAAGGTGAAATCAGCCCCGACCTTCCGTCGGAAGGCTTCCGAGATCGCAGGAGGATCGACGCTAATAGCGAAAATCCGGGCATCGGCATCCGCGACCCTCGCTTGGAATTTCTGGAGCTGCCCGAGCTCACTCGTGCAAAACGGTCACCAGGGCCCCCGGTAGAAGAGGTAAAGCGCTGTTTTGCCGTCGAGCCCCTGGAGGCTTTTCGAGTCGAAGGTCCCGCCGCGGGAATCCTGGAGCGTGAAGCTTGGAAACGGCTCGCCCAGCTTCAAGCTCGTTTCTCCGCGCGAGAATCGCGCGCCGATGCTCATGTACCAGGTAAGGCCGGCGAGCGTCACGAGCTCGACGAGGAAGAGAACCCAATGAACGACGTTTAGCCTCGTCAGCACGGTAGCAAAGCCGATGGCCGCGCTCGCGCCGACGAGCGCGAATTGCTCGAAAGGATAGCGGCGATACTTACCGCGCCGAAGCGTCCACTGGAAGAGAAAGACGCTCACAACGAGGATTGCGATGCCTACGAAAGCCAGCATGTGTGTACTCCATACTAGCGTAATCCTTCTGGGCAGAGCCCCGCCAGCACGGCCTCATCTGGCAGTGTGGTGAAAGCGACATGACGAGCACCATCCCAAAAAATCCATCACGAATAGCCACCCGAAGAGAACCTGCTGCCGGTCGGACAGACGAGCGTGGATTAGCAGCGAGTCCGTCACTAGCGTTTACGAGTTTCGTTCTGAATGCTACACTAGATCCAAAGACTAACAATCCAGTTCACCTTCACGGTAACCGAAACTAACCAATTTTCGGGCCGGTCGTCTGTCTTCTTCAGGTGGTTGTTTGAGCGCTTCGAGTTTCCGTTTTCGCTATCTTGTGGGCCTTTTGTGTCACATCGCTCTGGCCCAGGTAGCGTGTACGCCCCTTACGCTCTCACCCGACAGGGCGCCGTTGATTCTGGCCTCCTGCGGTGCGCAACCAAACTTCACCTCCGCGACCCAACTAAAAAAGTGGCAAAGCTTCCCGGTCGACATCTACGTCGATCTCGGTCCGATTCCCGAAACGCTGGTCGAGGTCTATCGCGAAGGTGTCGAGCGCGGCATCCATCTCTGGGCGGAAGCCCTACCACAGACGACGGGCCGCTTGGTTCAGTTTCGGGTGAGCTACTCTCCGAACGCGGCCCCGGTCACATTATCTCTCAGTGCAGGCCCGCTTCCGGAAAACGCAATGGGCATCACCGCGCTCACCTTCACGGACGAGCTCATCGTGAACGCCAAAGTTAAGCTGACGCGTAGCCATTACGAGCGCACCCCCTTTCTCGTGAACGACCTCGCCAACACGACCGCGCACGAGATCGGCCATGTGCTCGGCATCGTGGACCACTCCCCGTCCTCCGAAGACAAAATGTCGGTGGCAGACAATTTTGGCGTTCACAATCAAGAACAAGACCCTGTGAGTCTTCTCACCGCGAGCGACCTCAACACCCTCCGAGAAGCTTACTGCCGCTAGGGGCAACTTGCTTCAATCAGTACCCGCGCACTAACATCGCGCGTTCTTTTATCGAGCGAGGTGTGCTTCATGGTCCGTGCGTCCGTCTTTTCTTTTATTCCTACTCTCTTCCTCGTTGGCTACGTAAGCGCCCAAGAAGCGTTTTGGCCAGGTGCGAGCTATGACTCCACTGTGCCCACGATGGAGCAAGTCTTGGGCCACGCCCCCGGCGATAGGATCGTCTCCCATGCCGAGATGCTCGAATATCTGCGAGCGCTGACCGAGGCGCGACCCGCGCAAATCCAAGTGCAAGAATACGCGCGAACATGGGAAGGACGTGAGCTCGTCTATGCAGTCATCGGATCGCCGGCCAACATGGGAAGGCTCGACGAGATACGCGCCAATATCCAAAGGCTCGCCGACCCCCGCACGACGACCGACGCGGAAGCCGGCGCCATTATCGAGAACCATCCCGCCGTCACCTGGCTTGCCTACGGGGTGCACGGGAACGAAATCTCTTCACCGGATGCGGGCTTGCTCACGGCCTACCACCTCCTCGCCGCCCAGGGCGACGAGATCGTGGACACAATATTGCGCGAAACCCTCGTTGTCATCGTTCCGACGCAAAACGCCGACGGACGCGACCGCTTCGTGAATCACTTCCGCGTCGCCGAAGGCATCGCGCCGAGCGCCCATCCGGCGGCCGCCGAGCACGACGAGCCGTGGCCCGGCGGTCGGACCAATCATTATTATTTCGACTTGAACCGCGACTGGCTCGCTTTGACGCAGCCCGAGACGCAAGGCCACGTGCGCGCAATCCTTCAATGGTTCCCGCAAATCTTCATCGACCTGCACGAGATGGGCGGCAACTCGACTTATTACTTCACGCCGGAAGCCATACCCTACAACCCTCACATCACCTCGGGCCAGAGAGAAACGCTCGATGTCTACGGACGCAACAACGCGAAGTGGTTCGACACCTACGGATTCCTCTACTTCACGCGCGAGATCTACGACGCCTTTTACCCCGGCTACGGTGCGAGCTGGCCGCTATTTCACGGCACACTCGCGGCGACTTACGAACAAGCGTCGGCGCGCGGGCTCGTCTTCCGTCGCAACGACGGGACCGACCTTCACTTCAGAGACGGCGTGCGCCATCACTTCGTGGCCTCCATCGCTACCACGGAAACAACTGCGCGGAACCGCGCGCGCTTTCTCGACGGTTTCTGGACCTACCGTAAGTCCGCCATACAAGAGGGCCGGAGCGAGAGTGTAAAAGCCTACGCCATTGCCAACGAAGGAGACACGGCGGCGGTGCGCAAGCTCGCGGGCATTCTCGCCGAGCACGGTATCGAAGTGAGCCGCGCAACAGCAGCTTTCACGGGCTGCGGCCGCGCCGGCGACTTTCCCGCGGGAAGCTTGATCGTCGAGCTCGCGCAGCCGGCGAAGCGACTCATTCGAACGATCCTCGATGCCGACGTCCCGCTCGGCGATGACTTTCTGGTAGAGCAAGAGCGCCGGCGCAAGAGAAACCTTCCGGACGAGATCTACGACGTCACGGGCTGGGCGCTGCCGCAGCTCTTCAACGTCGAGACGGTCACCTGCGATGTCGTCCCCACGGGTAATTTCGAGCCCGCTGGGAGCGAGCGCGTCACCCCCGCGACGATCACAGGAGGCCGCGCGCGCGTCGCCTACCTCGCGCCCTGGGGCACGGCCGCGGCCGGGCGTTTGCTGGCAGGAGCGCTCCGCGCTGATCTTCGCGTGCTGAGCGCCGACAAAACGATCGAGCAAAGCGGGCGGACCTACCCCACGGGGACGCTCATCTTTCCCGTGGACCAGAACCCGTCCGAGATGCACGACACGCTCGACGAGCTCGCGCGCCAGACGGGCGCCGAGGTCGTCGCCACCGATACCGGCTGGGTCGAAGGCGGCGTCAACTTCGGAAGTCGCAACGTTCGGCACGTACGGCGGCCCGAGGTGGCGCTCGCATGGGACGAACCGACTTCGTCCAGATCCGCGGGCGCAACACGCTTCGTGCTCGAAGGTCAATACGGCTATCCCGTCACGCCTATCCGCTCGCGGCGAATAGCTTCGACCGATCTGCATCCTTTCGACGTCCTCATCCTGCCCGAAGGAGACTACGACTCGGTGTTCGACGAAAAGACGACCGTGAGCTTGAAGCGCTGGGTGGAGGAAGGCGGGACGCTTATCGGGCTCGGGAGCGCGGTCGACTTTCTTACCGATGCAGAGCTTTTGTCATCGCGGCGCGAGAACCAGACGGAGCGCGAGGACGATCCCAAGAAAGAGGGCGACACACCTCCCGCGATGCTGCTCACGTCCGAAGAGGATTACCTGAAAGCTATCGAGCCGAAAGAAGAGAGGCCCGACGCGGTCGCCGGAGTCATGGTGCGCGCCAAGCTCGACCCCGACCACTGGCTCAACGCCGGCATGGGTGACAGTGTCTATGCGCTCGTGCGCGGCCGAGCGATCTATACGCCACTCACGCTCGACAAAGGACGCAACCCCGCAGTCTTCGCCGGCGCCGACGAGCTCGTCGCGGGCGGTTATTTGTGGGAAGAGAACCGCAAGCAGATGGCCTATAAGCCGCTCACGATGGTCGAAGGCCACGGGCGCGGCCTCGTCATCGGTTTCGTCGCCGACCCGAACTACCGTGCCTATATGGACGGCCTCAACACGATCTTTTTGAACGCTGTCTTCCGGGGTCCCGCGCGGGCCCGCCCAGCCGTGCTCGGGCGATAGCGCATTAGGCGTTCGGCGCTATTCACCTTATGATGGCGACAACGTAGAGAAAGGAAATCTATGCGTTTCGTGTACCCACGTCTCGAGAACTTGATCTTTGTCGGCTTGCTGGCTTTCGGGATCACGGCTTGCTTGAGCGACGAAAACGAAGAAGCGCCCGCCGCCGCTCCCGAGGTCGTCTCCGAGGTTGAAGAAGTGAATGCGGAGCCGGCTGATCCCGAAACGTTCCCCAACATCGTCGCGATCGTGAACGGGGTAGAGATTTCGAAAACTGAGCTCCTCGAGCGCATCGCGGGCGCCGATGCGCAAAAGGGCGGAAGCCCCGGCCCCAAGACCGTCGCGTATTATCGTGAGATCCTGGATCAACTCGTTGGCGCGGAGCTTCTCTATCAAGCGTGCCGCGATCGAGACATGCTCGCGACGAGCGCCGACGTGGACAGAGAGCTCGACAAGCTAAAGAGCCGCTTCCCGCAACCCGACCGGTTCGAGCAGTCCCTCGAAGCTCACGGCATGACCCTCGAGAAGCTACACACCGAAATGCGGCGAAATCTGAGCATCCATAAATTCATCGAGACGGATATCGCCAGTCAAGTGAGCGTCTCCACGGAAGACGTGCGACGCTTCTATGACGGGGCTCAAGATCAGATGCGCCAACCGGAACAGCTGCGGTTGAGCCACATACTGAAAAGCGTCGATCCCGAGGCCACGACCGAGGAGCGAGCGACCGCGCTCGCGGCTATCGAAGGCGTCCTTCTCGAAGCGAGCTCCGGAGCGGATTTCGCTGCGCTCGCGCGGGAGAATTCCGAAGATCTGGGCTCGGCGCAAAACGGCGGAGAGCTCACCGTAACGCGCGGTCAAACCGTGCCGCCCTTTGAGCAAGCAGCTTTCGCGCTCGAACCTGGCGGGCTGAGCCCCGTGGTCGAGACACAGTTCGGCTACCACATCATCAAGATGTTGGAGAGGATCGAAGGACAGCTGATTCCTTACGAAGACGTTCAGGCGCAGATCGAGCAGGGTTTGAAACAAGAAGCGATTCAGTCCCGCATGCAGCAAGCGATCGCGTCGCTAAAAGAAAGTGGCGAGGTGGAGCTCTTCATCGAATGAGGAATGAGCGCTCATGTTCGCCAGCATCGCTCGCGGCGAGAGGTAGCTAGCGGGTCATTTTCTGTTCGAGCTCGTCGCGGAAATTGAGGATGACGTTGAACTGATTCGAGCCGCCGCGTTGGACCATCACGAAATGGCCGCCGTCTGGCGAGACATCGTACTGACGCTCCTGCTGTACCTCGTCCCCTACACGAAAAGCTCTTCGAAACAAAATCTCGGGCTTTCCGGGCGATGGTGAGTCCATACAATATTGCCCGGCTTCAGGTCACGGTGGACGATTTCGGCTCGGTGCGCGTTGTCGAGCGCGTCGGCAATTTGACTTCCGTAGCGAAGGACGTCCTGAAGCGGTAGCGGGCCCTTGCGAAGGCGCTCCGCGAGTGTCTCACCTTCGATGTACTCCATGACCAGGTAGGCAACCCCCTCATCCTCACCTAAATCGTGGAGTATACAAATGTGCGGGTGGTTCAAGCGCGAGATAGCACGCGCCTCACGCTCGAAACGCTCGCGCCACGCGGGATCTGAAGCTACCGCATCGGGAAGTACTTTGATGGCCACCGTGCGACCGAGCCACGTATCGCGAGCTTTGTACACTTCACCCATACCGCCTGCACCGATGGGCGAGAGAATCTCGTAGTTACCCAGCCCTCTGCAGGATTCGAGCACCATCGGCCGTAGGTTATAGCAGACCACACGGCAGGCGGGACCCCAAAGCGCCTCGAGCTTGGTCTGGACTGAGTAAATCGCAACAACCAGCCAAAAACGCGGACGGACGGGACTCGTCCGCAGCTCGTGCTGCGAACACGTCGTCTAGCCAAGTAACTCGATAACGGCTCGGGTGCCGGAAGCCTTGGTCAGTCGGCGATCTCCAGTTAGTAGAGTGGCGCCGAGCGCCTCCGCGAGACTCATGTAGGCGCCGTCATAGGTAGGAACATTGTCTTTGAGCGCCCAGATCCTCGTCAGGAAATCAGAGTGAGCGTAGCGGTTCAAATCGAGAAGAGCGAGGTGCTGAAGTGCTAACTGTGCGCGTTCGTCACTAATTTCACCAACTAGAACGTACCTCCGCAACGTTGGCCAGCGGTTTGGCTGAAACTCCGGTCGATCCGGAAGCCCATGACATGTACGCAGAGTTTGCGACTTCCGGACATGACTTGAACGCTTGGGACCTCGAGTTCGAAAAGCCGGACGCGATCGGCGCCAAGATCGCCGTTGCCATCCGCACACCTCCGATGAGGTATGCAAGACAAGGAGCGACGGGCGAGACCAAAGGTGGGGTCGTCGGACCGGGAACTCCCTATTCCCGCTATCGCAGCCAAGATCCGTTCTTCGTCGGTGTTTCTTTGGATCGTTTTGTGCGAAACAAAGCCCCAGAGAAAAGCCTTTCACAGCACGTTCGAGAGGAAATCTATCGCTCTCTCGGAATCTATCGGGCCCCATCCGTGCGATATCTCACACGTGATGGGAAGCTGAGCGGCGTCCCACCGATGCATCATGGTCAGCACGTCAGCATCGATGCAATGGCCAAGTTTGGCACCCTGATAGCCAACAAGGGTAAAGATCCAAGGACGGGCCGCCAGCTTTTGCACGCCGGCGCCCTGGAATAAATTTTGCCACGCACGGACCGCTCCGGCTATGCCGAGGGCTGGGCGATTGAGACGCGACCCGACGATCCCGGTCAAAGCGATCAAGTCCACTACGCAAAGTTTTTTTCACCTTTGGCCCTATCGGAATGCTGAGGGTTGCTTCTATCAGTATCCGCAGGCCCAGGGCTTTGGAGGCAATCTGATTGCCGTCTTTCCGAACAGCATGGTTGGGGTACGCGTTGCCCAGAATTTGTTCGGAGGCGATGACCCTTATGACTCCAAGGCGATGGGACGTTTGGCAGACTTCCTGGTTCCATTCTGCTAAAGCTCGATGTTGAGGGAGCAGCCAGCGAGGCGCGCTCGCCCACGCGGTTTCCATTCAAATCGCGCTGTCCCTGCTGCGGCTCGTGCAGCGAACACGTGTTCACGGAGCGCGAGTATCACTCGAGCTTGCCAGCGCGTCTGAAGAAACGAGACCTCGTTGTTACGACATGTGCCGAGGGCTCCCTCGACGCCGACTTATTGCCGCCGAAACGTAAACGTCCCAACCGGAGCCACCGCATCCCCTAACGCCAGTGGTGCGCCTTCAAGATGCGCGATCGGGATACGGGGCACCGTGTCGTCGTCGGGCGCGCTGTACGTATTGCCGCTATCGGTGCCGGCATCGTAGGGCTGAAGCTCGACGACGATCTCGTCGGCCCAATCTCCGTTCTCGAACAAACTCATCTCGCTCACGCCCACGAACCAATCGGGGCTCGGCGCGACCATCGAGACGAGGGTCACGAACGGAAACTCGACGCTGATGTCGAAAGCAAGGGGCACGTTGCCCGGCGAGCGCGCGATACCATCGCCGGACAGAAGGTTCTCTGCGTTGCCGTTTTCAATCGCCCGTCCGATTCCCACGTCGAGCGGCGTTTTGGAGCCGAGCTCCGCCATCACTTCGATGCCGTTGGTCGCGATCTCACCGGGGTTCCAAAAACGTATGCCCGCGCGATGGGTCGCGCCGATGAGTCCCGAGAAGTGCGGATTCGAAGGGAACATGTTGGGGTGGGTCGCGGCGCTCCAGGTAGCCGCGAAGGTTACGACATAGCTCGCGGTGGCGTCGTATGTTGGTGGCGGCCCAGGCGCTACCGGAGGCGTCGTGGCGGTGGGACCGGTATCGCCGCAGCCGGCGCTGAGAAGAAGCGCTGCGGCCGAGAACACGATTTCTCACGCTACTTCCCTTTGGCCCCTTGCTCCGCGAGAAAAAGCCAGGTCTCGACGACGGTATCGGGATTCAGTGACACGCTGTCGATACCTTCGTCTAGGAGCCACTTCGCGAAATCTGGATAGTCCGAAGGTCCCTGCCCGCATATCCCAATGTACTTCTCGGCTTTATGGCAAGCCCGAATCGCGTCATGGACCATCTTTTTGACGGCGTCGTTCTGCTCGTCGAAGGTCGCGGCGACGAGCGCGGAGTCGCGGTCGACGGCCAAGGTGAACTGGGTGAGATCGTTCGAGCCGATCGAGAAGCCGTCGAAATATTCGAGAAACTCGTCGGCGAGGATGACGTTGGACGGGATCTCGCACATCATGATCAGCCTAAGGTCGTTCTTTCCGCGCTCGAGGCCGTTTGCGCGCAGCGCCTCGATGACGGCTCGAGCCTCGTCGAGGGTGCGCACGAAGGGGATCATGACTTCGACGTTGTCGAGCCCCATCTCTTCCCGCACGCGCTTCACGGCTTGGCACTCGAGCGCGAAGCAAGCAGAGAACTCTTTCGAGAAGTAGCGAGACGCGCCGCGAAAGCCGAGCATCGGGTTCTCTTCGTTGGGCTCGTAGCGCGCGCCCCCGAGAAGGTGAGCATATTCGTTGGATTTGAAGTCCGACAAGCGGACGATGACTTTCTTTGGATGAAAGGCCGCGCCGAGCATCGAGATCCCCTCGGTAAGCTTGTCCACGTAAAAGCTCACCGGGTCCAGGTATCCGCGTATGCGCTCGCACACTTTCTTCTGCAAGTCCGCGGGCAGCTTGTCGAGCTCGAGAAGTGCGCGTGGATGAACGCCGATCATATTGTTGATGACGAACTCGAGCCGCGCGAGTCCGACGCCGGCGTTCGGAAGCGAGGCGAAGTGAAAAGCTCTTTCCGGGTTGCCCACGTTCATCGTCACGTCGAGCGGGACCTCCGGCATCGCGTCGAGAGCCACGCGGTCGACGTCGAACTCGAGCGCGCCGTCATAGATGAATCCCGTATCGCCCTCGGCACAGCTCACCGTCACGGCTTGACCCGTATGCAACAGATTCGTAGCCTCAAGGCTGCCGACGATCGCCGGGACACCGAGCTCCCGCGCGATGATGGCCGCGTGGCAGGTACGCCCGCCACGATTGGTCACGATGGCGACGGCGCGTTTCATGACGGGCTCCCAGTCCGGATCGGTCATATCCGTCACGAGCACTTCGCCCGGCACTAGCGTGTCCATGTTGTCGACATCCGCGATCAGGCTCACTTTTCCCGAAGCAATCTTTTGCCCCACCGCACGGCCGTCGAGAAGGACCTTGCTCCGAGTTTTCAGCCGATAGCGCTCGAGCACTTGGCCGTTGCGGCGGCTCTTCACCGTTTCCGGACGCGCCTGCACGATGTAGATTTGCCCATCGACGCCGTCCTTCGCCCACTCGATATCCATGGGACGGCCGTAATGTTTCTCGATGAGGAGCGACTGGCGGCCTAACTCCTCGAGCTCGTCATCGGTAAGGATGAACCCCGCGCGCTCCTCTTCCGAGGTCTCGACGGAGCGGATTTTCTCCTCGACTTCGTCGCCGTCGGCATAGATCATCTTTGTTGCTTTCTCACCGAGCAAGCGTGAGAGAACGGCCGGCCGGCCCGCTTCGAGATTCGGCTTGTACACATAGAACTCGTCGGGGTTGACGGCTCCCTGAACGACGGCTTCACCGAGGCCGTAGCTTCCCGTGATAAAAACCACATTGTCGAAACCGGATTCTGTGTCGAGCGTGAAGGCGACCCCGCTCGACGCGAGATCGCTCCGCACCATGCGCTGCACACCCGCCGAGATCCCGACCTCGCGATGCGCGAATCCCTGATGCACCCGATAAGCGATCGCGCGGTCGTTGTACAGCGAGGCAAAGACTTTCTTGATCGCCACGAGAACGTTGTCGAGACCTTCGACGTTCAGAAAGCTTTCCTGCTGGCCCGCGAAAGACGCCTCGGGCATGTCCTCCGCCGTGGCGGAAGAGCGCACGGCGAAGGCATTTCCCTCGTCGAGCGCTTCGAAGGCTTCGCGGATAGCGGACGTAACCGCATCGGGGAGGGGCAGTTCTTCGATCGCGCTCCGAATCTCCCGGCCCACACGCACGAGCGCGTGGACGTCCTCGACATCGAGCTTTTCGAGCGTATCGTGGATACGCCCGTCGAGCCCGGCTCCCTTCAAGAACAAATGGAAGGCGTCCGTCGTGGTTGCGAAGCCTCCGGGGACCCGGACGCCGAGCTCGGTGAGGTGGCGGATCATCTCGCCGAGAGACGCGTTCTTGCCTCCGACGAGGCCGACATCCGACATCCCGGTTTCTTTGAGTGGTTTGACGTAAGATAGTTTCGACATGCGCACCATGTTCTACGTTTCCGACCGTACGGCCATTACCTCCGAGACCATCGGCCACAGCCTCCTCGCTCAGTTCGAGACTGCGCCCGACTACCGGGAAGTTACCATACCCTACGTCGATACTCCCGAAAAGGGGGCGGAGGTCGTGGCCCAGGTCAACGCGGCCGCCGAGGCCGATGGCGAAATGCCCTTCGTCTTCAGCACGCTCGCGGACCCCGTGACCCGCAACCAAATCCACGCATCCCAAGGCCTGATCCTCGATCTTTTCGAAGGCTTCTTGGGCCAGCTCGAGCAAGCGCTCGGCGCGAAGGCTGTCGTCAAACGAACGCGCTCGCACCGCATCAGCAATTTGTCTTCCTACGAGGCGCGCATCGCGGCGATCGATTACAGCTTGCAGCACGACGACGGCGCACGCATCAAGGATTACGACAAAGCGGACATCATTATGTTGGGGGTGTCCCGCGTCGGAAAGACGCCGTCGTGCCTCTACCTCGCGATGCATTTCGGCATCCGCGCCGCCAACTACCCGATTACCGAGGAGGACCTTTCTACGTCACAGCTTCCGGTGCCCGTCGCGCCGTTTCGCGACCGGTTGCACGGTTTAACGATCGATCCGAAGCGCCTCGCCAGCATCCGCGAGGAGCGGCGCCGCGGGAGCCGCTATGCGTCCATCGAGCAGTGCCGCTCCGAGGTGCGACAGGTGGAGGCGCTCTTCAAGTCCTTCAATATCCCGTTCATCAACACAACCAGTACATCGGTCGAGGAGATCTCCACGCGCGTCGTGCAGACGCGGGGCCTCGAGCGTCACACCACCGTCTAAGGGCCCGAGCACGATCCCCAACACCTAGTGGTCGTGAGCTCGTAGAACTCCCGCACTATGGAAACATAACCAACGCGCTTGCCGATCAACTCCGTCTGGACGGAGCTCTTGCGAGTCGGATGTGGCGATGCCTTGAACCGCCGTGCCCAAACCCATAGAATCGCCCGAGAGTAGATAGGAATATGCCTCTCGAGCCCGGCGCCAAGCTTGGCGCTTACGAAGTTCTCTCGCTCATCGGAGTCGGGGGCATGGGAGAAGTCTACCGCGCGCGCGACACCAAGCTCCGGCGGGACGTAGCGATCAAAGTCTTGCCCGAAGACTTATGAAAGCGCCCATAGCCATTTCTCCGGATGGAAGTCTTTTGGCCTACGCCGCCGAGGACGCCGAGGGGTCCGGCGTCTTTCTTCGGTCGCTCGATAGCTTCGAGACGAGAAAACTTTCGGGAACCGAAGGTGCGGACGCGCCTTTCTTTTCCCCGGATGGCGAGTGGGTCGGGTTCTTCGCCGCAGGAAAGCTCCAGGAAGTGTCCGTGGAGCGCGGCGCGCCCCTCTCCATCGCGCAAGCTCCGACCGGCATAGGCGCGAGCTGGGCGGCCGATGACACGATCGTTTTCGCTCCAGCCTTCGGTGCCGGTCTTTTTCGGGTCTCGGCCGACGGAGGCGTGGCCGAGCAACTCACACAGCCCGATTTCGCCGAAGCTGGCTACGCCCACACTTGGCCGGACCATCTACCCGGCGAACAGAAGCTATTGTTCAACGTGGGCGGAAAGGGCGCTGCAGTCCTGAATCTGGAGACGAGAGATTGGCACATCGTTCAGCAGGATAGCCACGGAGCACGATAGCTTTCCACGGGCCACATCATCTATTCGAGCTCAACGATAGGAGGAGGCCTCCTCGCAGCACCGTTCGATGGCAAGAGTCCAGCGGTTACCGGTCCGACGGTTTCCGTGATCGACGCTGTTCGCTACCTCTCCGAATGGGCGTGGCCCTACGCAGCGGTATCGCAAACGGGAACGTTGGTCTATGTGAGCGAACCTGCCGAGCCAGCAACGCTCGCTTGAATGGATCGTGAAGGAACGATGACACCCATCGGAAGCGACGTCCGTCTGACGGCGCCTTTCACCGGACGGCGAGAAGGTCCTGTTTACCGACGACGGCGGGTCTATCTGGGTTCGCGACATTCGTCGGGGAACGATCGACGTTCTCGTCAGCGCCGCCACGCTCGGGGGTAGTGGTGCATGGGGAGCTGTCTGGAACCCGGATGGCCGCCGGATCACCTTCTCGTCCAATTGCGCCGGACGCTGGGACCTCTACGAGATTTCGGCATCGGGCCGCGGCGATCCGGAAGCCCTCCCCGTCGGCAAGCACGACCGATACTCTAAATCTTGGTCGTCGGACGGGCGGTTCCTCGCCTACGTAGAAGCTCATCCCATCACAGGTTTTGATCTCCGGGTGCTGCCAGTTGGCGAAGAGCCTGTCCCGGTTCTGGCCACGGAATTCAATGAGGACGCTCCAGCGTTTTCTCCAAACGGTCGCTACATCGCTTACGTCTCCAATCAATCGGGCCGGTACCAGGTCTACGTGGTGTCTTATCCGGAAGGAGAGGTTTTTCGCATCTCCACCGATGGTGGAGATGAGCCCGTCTGATCCCGCGACGGACGGGAGCTCTTCTTTCGTCACGGAATCAGGTTTCTTTCTGTCGCGATTACAGACGACCCCGAGTTTCAGACATCAACTTCCACCAAGCTCCACGAGCAGCCCTTCGACCGAAGCGGTTACGGGTTTGGTAGTTACTATGATGTCTCGCTCGATGGCGAGCGCTTTGCGGTGGTGGCCGACCGATCGACGACGGAGTTCAAGGTCGTCTTCAACTGGTTCCAAGAGCTGGAGCGCCTCGCACCTACGAAATAGGGTGGCGCAACCGGCGAATCGGACCTCTCGCGCCATATTTGGCAATCGTAATTATGGTATAATTATGGTAACAGATGCTTCACTTTGAATGGGATGAACGCAAGAGTGCTGCGAACAAGAAGAAACACGGCGTTTCCTTCGAAGAAGCGCAATCCGTGTTCTTCGACGAAGGCGCCATCGAGTACGACGATCCGGAGCACTCTGATGACGAAGACCGTTTCATCCTGGTCGGAAAAAGCTATCTGTTGCGTGTCCTCGTCGTCTGCCATTGCTTCAGGCTGTCCGCATCGGTGATTCGAATCATATTTACACGGAAGGCGACCCGTCGCGAGCGCCCTGCACGCAGAGAAAGGTGAAAGATGAAGAAGGAATACGATTTCTCGAAGCTCAAAGGGCGGAAGAACCCGTACGCGAAACGGCTAAAAAAGCAGATTACGATACGTGTCGGTGTCGACGTGCTCGAGTACTTCAAAGAGCTCGCAGACGAAACCGGGATCCCTTATCAGAATCTGATCAATCTCTATCTTCGAGATTGCGTCATCTCCAAAAAGCGTCCGTCTTTGAAATGGGCGTCGTAGACTTTCTCATTGGTGAGCTGGCGCGTCGGAAGTTCGTCGAGACCAACTATTCGGAGCCGCCCACGGCTTTCAAAACGCGGGCGATGACGCCGTCCACGTCAGCGCCTTCGACCCAGCGCGAGACGACCACGAGGTCGTGTTCCGGGTCGACCCAAATCGTGCTCGTCGAGCCGGCGCCCAGCGCGAAGAAGCTCGACTCGGGCGCGCTCGGGAAACGCTCGCGGCCCGTGTTGAGCACCACATGAAGCCGTAATTCGGCTGTATGGCGACGGGCGTCGTCGCGCGCGCGACCCAATCGTCCAGCAAGATCTGTCGACCCTTCCACCGTCCGTTGCGCAAGAAGAGATAGCCGAAGCGCTCATGATCGCGCGTGCTGATGAACAGGCCGCCGCCCCAATGCCCGCCGCCACTCACCGATTGCACCCGCCGTCCCTCTAGATCGACGAAGGACGTGTCGTACCCATTCCAGCTCCACGAATCCGACGCGCCAATTGGATCCATGATCTCTTCTTTCAAGATCCGCGGTAAAGGCTTCTTCCATAGGTGCAGCAAGCTCAGCGCCAGCAAGTTCACACGGACGTCGTTGTACTCCCAGAACATCCCGGGACGCTGCAGCGTCCGGTCGATGCCGCGGCGCCGGTCCGCGGTGTCGGGTTTTCCGAATAGGGTCCCTTCCCACTCCGTCGTTTGCTGCAATAAATGCCGCCACGTGATGTCACGATTCTGCGGCGAGTCGAAAAGATCGCCCGCCACGTCGAGCCCAACACGCCGATCGAGGTCGGGCAAGAGACCCTCACGCTCCGCGAGTGCCGCCACCGTCGAAAGGTAGCTCTTCGTCACGCTGAACGTCATGTCCGCTCGGCGTGTGTCGCCCATTCCGCGACGATATAGCCGCGATAGACCACGATGCCATTGACACCGCCGCGCTCCTTGGTCGGGCCGACAATGTCCTGATCGGCTTTTCCTTCGAAGCGTTCGCGAAAATAGGCGCCCGGGTCCTGTGGCATGGACGTCTCGTGAGCCTCAGCGTGCGCGATCGCCTCGCGCAACGCCGCCCCGTCGAGTCCCATCGACTCGGGCGTGCGCTTTTTCCACGTGTCGCCCGCTCCGGGTAATAAACATCACTCCCCTGCCCCGCCGCGAGAAACGGCAGCAACAGAATCAGCAGATAGCGCATGCGCTCTCCTTCAGCCGAGCAGCATCTCGAGCTTTTGAACGGCCGCTTCACCCGTAAGATAGACGTCTTTCAAACATCGATCGCGTCCGTCCTTCGCACGGATCCGATCGCCGAGGCTGCTCGTGTCGTCCTCCGCGAAGAACGCGCTCATATGCGTGCGCGCCGTCCGATAAGACTCGACGCATCTATAGAAAGTCTCCACCGCGTATAGCGGTTCGCTCGGCAGGACTTGCGGCAAACGCTTTTGCTCGGCGTCGTAGCATTTCGCCGCGACGGGCTCACCTTCCGAGCGACTTTTCGGATCTGACGAGTCGATGAGCTGTCGAATCTCGGGAATGAGCTCCGTCGCGAGCTCGCGAGCGGCTCGCATCCTCGCGCGACCACGCGAGCGCGCGACTAGCCAAGCGACGAGGCCGCCGAGCGCAAGCACCACGCGCAGCGTCGAGAACATGACCGACTACGCTTCTGCCCGTCGCATGAAACGGCGCCCCACGAGAACGAGGGCGACACCGATCACGAGGGCGAGGCCGATGCTCGGATAGTGCTGCTGCAACGTCTCCATCGCTTGGTCCCCGAGCCGCACGGCGAGATAGGCTTCCGCGGTGAAACGGACGAAGCGGCCCACGAAGACAGCCGCCAGGAAGCGGCGCCAGTCCATGCGCACCATGCCAGCGACAAGAATAAAAAGCTTGGTGGGGAAAGGCGGCGGGCCCAGCATCGCCACCATCACCGCGAGCATGTCGTTGCGGTGTACCTTCTCCGTCACCCATTCCTGCTTCTCTTTCGAAAAGCGGGCGAGCATGGCGTCGCCACCGACGCGCGCGATGCGGTAGAGGACCCAGCACCCCATGGTCGATCCAATCGCCGCGAGCAGGGCGCTGAGAATGAACATGGACGGACGCTGCCAGGACAACAGCATGACCACGAGGTCGACGCCGCCCGGAAGCGGCACACCCGCAGAGTCCATGAACGCAATCAAGAACAGTCCGGGCAGGCCAAATGCTAAAAGATATTGTTGGAGAGTCTCCACCTTGCGCCTCTACCGTACCACCTCGGCGCTCACCCCGCGAGAGTGTCGCGAAACCCCGGCTGCAATCGTGCCTTCGTCTGCTGCTCGAAGGCAAAAGCGAGGCGCAACAGCGTCGGCTCGCGCCACGCAACACTGAAGAAAGAAATCCCGACAGGAAGACCGCGCACGTTACCTGCCGGAACCGTTACGTTCGCGTAACCGGCGACGGCGGCCGCCGAGGAGCTGCCGCCGGAATAGTGGTCGCCGTTGACGAGGTCGGTCGTCCAAGCAGGACCGCCCATGGGCGCGACGATGGCGTCGAGCCGATGCGACGTGCAAACGTGGTCGATGCCTTCCGCACGCGTCAAGCGATGATTGAGCGCGAGCGCGTCACTATAGGCTTTATCGCTCAGCGGGCCTTTCTCCTGAGCCTGATGAAAAATCTCTTGGCCGAAATACGGTATCTCACGGTCTCGGTGACGTTCATTGAACGCGATGATCTCGGCGAGGCTCTTCACGGGGGCGTTGTCGCCGAGCGCGGCCAAGTATTGATTCAAATCGGCCTTGAACTCGTACAAGAGCACGGTCATCTCAGAGTCGCCAAATTCAGAGTCCGGGGGAAGCTCCACCGGGTCGATGAGCTCTGCGCCGGCCGACCGCATCGCTGCAAGCGCCTCGTCCATGACGGCGTCGACCTCCGGGTGAAAGCCAAAATATTGCCGCGCGACGCCGATGCGCGCGCCCCGGAGTCCATCGGCGTCGAGAAACGCCGTGTAGTCGGCACGCGTGTGGCCATTACTCGCACGCGTCGCGGCGTCTCGAGCATCGATGCCCGTGATCGCCCCGAGCAAGATTGCACCATCGGTAACGGTCCGGGTCATAGGTCCGGCCGTGTCTTGGCTATGCGCGACCGGGATGATCCCCGTGCGACTCACGAGACCAACGGTCGGCTTGATGCCAACCAGACCGCACGCGTTCGAAGGACAAACGACGGAGCCATCCGTTTCCGTCCCAATCGAGACAGCGCCGAGATTGGCCGACGTTGCGGTGCCGGAGCCGGCGCTCGAGCCGCACGGATTGCGATCCAAAACGTAAGGGTTCTTACACTGGCCGCCTCGCCCACTCCAACCGCTCGACGAGTGCGTGGAGCGGAAGTTGGCCCACTCGCTCAAGTTGGCCTTCGCGAGCAGGATGGCGCTCGCCGCGCGCAGCTTTTCAGCAACCCCCGAGTCGGACGACGGGATGGATCCCTCGAGCGCGTAGGAGCCAGCAGTCGTTGTCATGCGGTCCGCCGTATCGATGTTGTCTTTCAGTAGGACGGGGATCCCTGAAGCGCGCCGCGCGGACCGTTCTCCCGCCGCTCGCGGTCGAGCTTGTCGGCCAAGGACAGCGCATCGGGATTCGTCTCGATGATGGAGCGGAGGGTCGGCCCTTGCGGGTCCACCGCGTCGATGCGGGCGAGATAGAGCTCGGTGATGGAGCGTGCCGTGAGGCGCCCCGACGCCATACCTGCTGGAGCTCGGGAATCGTCACTTCATCCAGCTCGAAAGCTTGTGCGCTCGCGGTCGCGGTTGCAGCCGCGACACTCGCACCGATGGCCATTCCACTACCCAAGAATCCTCGTCGTGTCACTTTCGATACGGTCATGCTAGAGCCCTCCTAAAACGTCCACATGTTAGGCCAAAGTGGGCCAGCGGTTTACATAAGTTCGTTCGCGAGGTAGACTTAGGAAACTTGTTTCGGAATGGGCTCGGAAGAGCGAGTTAAATTTGCGCGCTGATTCAAGGAGAAATCTGGAGAGCCAAGCTTTCTGAAAGACGAACTTATCGTACGGGTTCACATCGAGCGATGTGCTCCTGCCGCGCGAGCACATCAGGAAAACATAGCCTCCCGTACTTCATTACGAAACCAAACAGGAGTTGATCATGTCACTGTGCCACCGCTCGCCGCTGCCCTCGCTGCCCTCGCTGCCCTCGATGACGCAAACCGTGGGGCTCGTCTTTCTCGTCGGAGCGGCGCTCTTCGCCAACTCGGCCGTCGGCCAGGAATATCAGGACTTTAGTCGGTTCGGGACGAGCAATGCGGTCTTCAAGCCGGGCCCGCAAGACGGAGACGAGCTCAAGCGCATGTTTAGTGAGAACCGCGCGGACTATGAGAAAGTTCTCAACGACGCGAATTGGCCCGGAGACCACGACGACCTCTTCAATGCCGTCGAGAGCGGAAGCTTCAGCGAAGCCCAATATCCCGTCGGTCATACATTCGAGTGGATGGCTGTGCGCAAGCGCGGCATCGTGCAGCCGACTGGCCGGCTTCGCTGGGCCGGAAGCGATCCATTCGAAGCTTTCGAGATTCGCTTCGAGTCGAGAGGGCAGGAGCATCGTTTCCTGATCCCGAAAGCTTGCGGCAACTTAGCGCTCATCGACATGAGGACCATCGGACCGCCGCCGATTACCGGCCTCGAGGGGCCCCGAGTCAACATTCAAAGCCCCAATAGCTGCACAGGCGCGAGCGTCACCGTGGACGTATCCGTGCCGGGCGGTATGCCTGAAGGCGGAAGCCTCGAGCTCACGCTGACGCGTCCGAGCGGCCAGCGCGAGACCTTGAGCGCGAGCCGTGCAGGCGGCAGCTACCGCTGGGAAGGCAAGCTCGACGACGCGGGCGCCTATACGTTCAGCGCTACCGTGTCGCGCGGTTCTGAAAGGACGCGCACGACGACGGATCGGTTGAATCTCGAGCCGTGTCAGCCGACATGTAACTTGCAGCTCTCGCCGCCGCCGATGGATCCGACACCCAAGGCCGGACGCGCGAGCTTTGGTATCGACATGTGCTCGAGCGCGGCGCGCGTCGGCTCGTTGACAAGCAAGACCGTCAAGAGTTTCCACACGCCTCTCGACGGCTCCGAGCAGCTCATCGACACGATGTCGCTCGACGCCGAGTGCAGCTCCAGCTTCCTGATGCCCGAATATGGCCGCTACCGGCTCGAAGGCGAAGTCGTCGACGATCGCGGGATGAACGCGACCTGCCAGGCGGATTACAACTTCGGCAAACCCGAAGCGAAGATCGACCCGTTCGTCACGCTCTCGTTTGGTAAGGAGCGCCGCTTGCGTACCGGTATCGCAGAGCTTCACGAGGATCTCCCAGCGGATCACCCAGACGGCCGCTGTGCGGCTCTTTTCGGCGGCACCCTCGGGCTTGCTTATCCTTTCGCCAACGGAGGCGCCCAGGTCTTCGGACAAGGCGGTGTGGCGATCAACGTGCGCGACACGGAGAACACCAGCGTCTTCGCCGATGTCGGCATCGATAAGCTCTTCGCGCGCGGCTTCATCGGTACGGGCGTCGGGATCTGGGACATCACCCATAGTGACACGGTCGACGGCAGCCTCTTCGTCCACGGCGGTTTGAACTTGAACGAAAAAGCCCAGTTCTACATCGAAGGCCGCTTGTTCACATCGATGTTCGATATGATCGGCAACAACTATCTCTTTGTGGGCGGTATTCGCTACTTCTTCAAACGCTAGCGCTTCGAGCTCAGCACCGATAGGGGGACCCTGACGGGTTTCCCTTTTTTTTTTGGCATCACGACATCTCGATCGTGCGGTTTTACCTACGCGACGCCAACGCCGCCAATGCCAATAGCACATATAAACATCATTTAATCAACAACGTACAGCTATCGACGATGGGCGTATCGATGGCATGACTCTTGCGCCAAAGGTCGGACATGAGTACTCCAGCTACGCTCGAAACAGCACACTAGCGGTACGTAGCGGGAGAAATCATCTTTCACGAACACGAACCGACCGACGCCGACGCCGTCCGTGAGCTTTATCTCGCTCATTGGCGTTACAACCGCGCCGACCCGCACTTCCAAAGTCTTCTCGCCAAAGTGCCCATCTACGTACAATGGGACGATCACGAAGTGATCAACGATTTCGGCGCCGCTTGGCCCACGTTGACGGCGGCTGTCGAGCGGGAAGGCTAGTCTGTTCTCGTCCGGGAAGGCCGCAAGGCCCTTTTCGATTTTCATCCGCTGAAGCGGCCAGACGAAGGCCCCCCGCGAATCTATCGCGCTTTTCGATGGGGCCAGCTGGCAGAGCTTTTCCTTCTCGACGCCCGCTCCTATCGAAGCTCGAACGTTCTCACGGATAGTCCCGACAACGACAAGACGCTCCTGGGCCGGGAGCAGCTCGCCTGGTTGAAGTCAGGGCTGGCACGCTCGGACGCAACGTGGAAGATCGTGAGCACGGATGTTCCCTTGTCGATCCCAACCGGCTCGCGCGCGCACGAATATGGAAGAGACGCCTGGGCGAACGGAACGGCCGCGGATTATTCGGCGCGCACAGGATTCGAGCGCGAGCTCAGGGAGCTCCTCGAATATCTCGACGCTGAATCTGTGACCAATGTCGTCTTCGTGGCCACCGACGTGCATTTCGCGACGAGCTTGCGCTACGAGGTCGACCTCGATGGCGACGGCGAGAAGCTCCTGTTCCACGAGCTCATCAATGGACCTTTGAGCGCTGTCCGCGTAGCCGCGCAGACCCCTGACCCGACGTTTCGACCGCGCGTCCTTTACGCGGAAGACGGGATCTTCAATTTCGGCTACGTCCGTATCGAGCTCGCGTCCGACGGCACGTCTCGCTTATATGCAGATATTCGCGACGAGACAGGTGCCGTGCGCGACGGCTCCGCGCTGGAGCTCGTGGCACAATGACCGAACATCCTGGTTGGAAGATGAGCGAAGAGAGTTTGCGCGGGTGGGTGCACGAACATCCATCATCTCTCGAGCCGCGCGAAGAGCTCGATCTCATGGAGCGGTCGGTCGAGCTGCTCACGAAGCAAGCGGGTCAGAGGCCCGTCGGGTATCGCGCGCCCGCCTATGACGTGCACGCCCACACATTCGACATTCTCAAAAGGCTAGGCTTCCTCTATGACAGCTCGCTCATGGCCGCTGACCGACCGTACGAAATCCTCGCGAAGGACGAGCCCAGTGGGCTCGTCGAGCTTCCCGTAGAGTGGATTCGAGACGATGCCACGCTCCTCGACCCGCGTAGCGACAACTTCACGACGCCGCGCAGGTGGCTTCAATCGCTCGTTGATGAGTCCGCGAGCTCGCCTACGACACACGACTGTCCATGACGCCAGCGATCGGCTGTTGGCGTTCTGCCGCGGAAGTGAGCACGTCTTTTGGGAAGATTCCGTCTCGATGCGCGACGAAAAACGTTTTCGAACACGGCACGTTCAAGGATACCGACAGCTTACCGATGTCTACCTCCTCGGCCTCGCCTGGAACACGATGGTTGGTTGGCGACCTTCGATGGAAGCATTCCGATCGCGTCTGTGACCGGCGCAAAATCGAGCCACCTGCGGCTGATTTTGGAACTCTCTAACTAGGCTCGAGAGCCTTCCGAATTGCCGCGACGGTGGCTTCGGTCCGGAAAACGATGATCTTTTTGCCGTTCTCGATCGTTTTTTCCGCCGGCGCCAGGCTGACACCGTTGATGGTGAACTTGCCCGCTTTGATGCGCTGTTCCATGCGCACGGAAGTCGGATCGGCGTTCATCATGATCGCCGAAATGTAATAGTCGTCGTGCAACCCCTCGAGCACTTCGTGAATTCCGAACTCGGTCTCTACGAACTCTTGCACATCGTCGTAATTGTAGTACTCGGGAATGAAAGTGATCCGCGTCGAGTCTGAACCCCACGCCGTGCTCAAAGTCTCGGCGACCTCTCGCATCGGCGTCTGGTTCCCGCCGCTATCACCGAGCAAGAAGATGTTGGTGAAACCTTGGGACTTCAAGCTCGTCGCCATGTCACGGAGTACGGCTTTGTACGTTTCGCGCGACAAATAAATCGTGCCCGGTGTGCGCACGCGCTCAGGGTTCCCGGGCTCGAGCGTCACGATGGGTGCTATCAACGCGTCCCCGAGATCGCGAGCAATCGACTCGCCCATCACTTGCAGCACGTAGTTATGCTTGCCCGTCGCGAGATAGGGGCCGTTCTGCTCGATGCCGCCAGTCAAGATGAGCGCGGTCGTCTTCCCTTCCTGGATCGCGTCGCGCACGTCCATCATCGTCAGCTCTTCGATCCAGACGCTGTCGAGCGCATCGATCGGCCGAGGCATGTTGGCCACATCGAGCCGTTCTTGGCTCATCGCTGGCGCAGCGATACACACCGCCACAACTATGAGCCGCGTCTTCAATGTAAATCTCTTGCTCCACATAGATCCTCCTGCGCGTTCGAAATCGCCCGCCATTGTACCTCCGTCTCGCCACCTCTCGCGCTGCGATAAGATCGCACCCAGGAGTATCCGATTTGGACCAGGACGGCGATCTCGACATTCTCTACACGAATGGTGACGCGTTCGATTACATCCCGTCACTTCCGCGCCCCTGGCACGGCGTCCAGTGGCTAGAGAATCTCGGCGGGCTCGAATTCACCTATCATCGCCTCGCTGCCTTCGATGGCGCCTATCTCACAGACCGAGGTTCCCATGACGAATAAGATTTTATGGATAGCTTCAGCTCTCCTTCTGGTTCGGCCCGATACCGGTCTTACCCAGACAGGCCCTCCGCCGACAGATATTTATCTCGTGGAAGTGACACCGAGCGAGTCGGGACTGCGCTACCAAACGTTGGTCATGGCCCGGGGCGGAAAGCTGTATCAAGCGACCCTCGAGAGCCAGTCGGGCGCGTGGCGTGAAATCGCTGATTGGACGGCGCAAAACATCCGAAACATCACGCGGCTCGCGGTCTCTCCTTCTGGGAAACGCCTCGCTTTTGTCGCGGATGCGAGCCTAAGGTAAGCGAGCGCGGCGCGCCTCGGCGCGGAAGAGCCAGCGCACGGAGCTCTCGCGTTCCCGCTCAGGAGCTTCGCAACTCTCGAGCCCTTCGACGGCTGCGCTGAGCTTCAAACGGTCGTCGAGAGCCCGGTACCCGCGCGCGTCGTCGTCGAAGATCGCACGCGCCCGGTCCGGCTCCCCGCGGCCAGCAGACTGTAAGCACGCCATAGACGCGAATCCGCACTCTTCTTCCAGTGAGCCTCCGCAAGGTCGTGCGCGCCACGGGCTTGCGCAAGCGCGCCGGCATAGTTCCACGCCTCCGCCTCCACGAACGCATACTCGGCCGATGACAGATCCTGCATGGACCAAGGCGAGGAAGATACGCCCTAGAGTGTTGTCCATGACGCCGTTCGAACGAACGTAGAGGCTTACCGCGAGCTCGACCTCTCCAAGATCGCGCTCGAGAGCGGCACGCGTCGAGAACGCCTGGTCTTCGCCCATCGGAGCGTCGTAAATATCGAAGATCGCCGTGGCGGCTTCCATGTCCGCCCACGCTCGCGACCACTCGCCCCGCTCGGCCGCTATCGAGCCGCGCTCGAGAAGCGCCGCGGCTTCACTCTTCCCGTCTTGCGCGCCTCGGGAAAGGGAAAGGGCTCTCTCCACCTCGTAGTCCGCCTCCTCGAAATGCCCTCGTTCTAGAAGATCGCGCGCTCGTTCCAGGTTCTCACTTGCGCGAGCGCTTGCCAGGCTTCGCCGCTCGGATTCCCATTGAAGCTCCTGAAAGGGCTCTACGAACCTGATCAAGTCTTGCCAGCGATATGCCGCCCCGCCGACGATCGCCGTCACGAGGTTCCACGGAAGCATCCTGCTCGGGGCTCTCGGAGTAGCGGGCAGTTGAGCGACGTCGAGCGGAACTTTGGGCGCCGGGGTCTTCTTCGCGTCGATGGTTTCCTCGCCCACAGAGAGCGCGCGCAACAGCTTTTGGCCTTCTAGAGCTCTCGCGATTTCCTGGGCGATCTCGTCTCCGTTTTGATACCTCTCCGCTCGGTCCTTCGCAATCATCCGCGCGACGAGCCCGTCGAGCTTACCAGGCAATAAGTCGACGCATTTGGAAGGCGGTCTTGCATCCTCGTGGAGCACTTGCTGCGAGATGGTCTCGAGCGTCTCTCCGAGGAAGGGAGGCGCACCCGTAAGAAGGTTGTAGAGAAGCGCTCCGAGAGAGAACAGGTCGCTTCTTCCATCGAGATCCTCACCGCGGAGCTGTTCGGGAGACATGAACAGAGGTGTGCCGAGAATCGTTTGCGTCGCCGTCAAATGAGCCGTCGGCACCTTGGCAATGCCGAAATCCGCAATCTTGGGAACGCCCACCGCCGTCAACAATATGTTTGCGGGCTTGATGTCGCGATGCACGACGCTCTGTGCATGGGCATAATCGAGAGTATGGGCGAGCGACCCAACGAGAGAGAGCGCCTCTTTTCATGGAATCCGTCCCGTTACGAGCCGGCGGTTCAGCGAGCCTCCCGTCAGGAGCTCCATGGCGATGACAGGTGTTCCGGTCTTCTCGTCGTGGAAGGCGTCATTAGTGACGACGATGTTTGGATGCGCGAGCATGCCCGCGATCTTGGCCTCGAGAAAGAAACGCTCGAGAAAGTTTTGGCGCTTTCGGGAGAGCCCTAGAGGGAGATCGACCGTCTTGAGGGCAATGTCTCGATCGAGTATCGGGTCGTGGGCCCGATAGACGATTCCCATCGTCCCGCGACCGAGCTCGCCGCGGATCTCATAGCGCCCGAAGGAGCGTATCTCCAAGGGTATAGACCTCGTTTGTGTTGTTGGAATATTAGTATTGTACCAGGTGAGAGGCTGCTCCCCTTTTGCTAAGATAGTCTCACCACTACAATTCACACATCGGAGGAGCTACATGTTCAATACTTGCGCCCGTTGCGGGAGCGCGGTCGATGGCGGCGAGAAGAGCGTGACGTGCTCTAAATGCGGGGCACACGGCCCAATCCCGCGTGGACCACACCTTTTTCGGAGGCGAACGTCCCAACGCTCGAGTCGACGAGCTCGAGTGGGGAGCCTTTCTCCGAGAACAAGAAATACGCCATCGTGATCTTGAATGGAGAAGACCCCGGACGGGTCGTCCTGACCGAGAAGCCTCGTGTCGTGATCGGCCGCTCGGACTGCGACATCGTCATCAACAACGGTGAGCTCTCCACACAGCACGTGCTCCTCGCCATTAACGGAACGAGCGCTAGGCTCGAGGATCTCGACAGCACCAACGGCACCTACGTGGACGAAAAGCCCATCGAGACACACGAGCTCACTGATAAATCCGAGTTCCGAATCGGTTCTCACGAGCTTTTGTTCGTGATGCGCGACCAAGATAATTAGGAGAAAGCCATGGATAGATTTCTGCTGGGCCTCTTCGCCGTCCTGCTCATCGTAACCGCGGTTTTGGCAGCAGCCTTCGTTCTCTACTACCAGCCGCAAACGAGGGAGCTCGAGGACGCGCGGCAGGATGCGAGTCGCCTAGCCCAGCAACGCGCGGACTTAGCCCAGCAACGCGCGGCCCTAAACGGCCGCGTTTCGGACCTCGAGCACTTGCTCGACGAGATTCGAGCTGAAAGCGAAGAGCTCGAAGCCAAGGTGCAGGCCAAAGAAGCGATCCTCGCCGAGCTTCAGTCAACCCAGGACGAGCTCGAGCAGGAAATTGCCGACGGTCAGATTCAAGTCCAAAGGCTGCGGGGTCAGCTGCGCGTCCACATGGTGGACGAGATTCTCTTCGACTCGGGCGAAGTGACCCTCAAGCCCGAAGGCCAGACGGTGCTGAAGAAAGTCGCCTCCGTCCTCGCGAACGCGAACCGCACGATTCAAGTCAAGGGACATACCGACAACGTTCCCATCCAAGGCCGTCTCGCCGAGCGTTTCCCAACGAACTGGGAGCTTTCGGCAACGCGCGCCGTCAACGTCGTCCGCTTCCTTCATGAAGAAGCAGGTTTGGATCCAACAACGCTGTCGGCCACGGGGCTCTCGGAGTACCGTCCGAGCGAGAGCAACGACACCGACTCCGGTCGCCAGAAAAACCGCCGCATCGAGATTCTACTCGTGCCGCCCTACGAGCCCTACCCCGAAGAGAACTAGCAGCTCTCATTCTCGCGGTAGCTGGTCCACGAGACGCGAGCACGTCTCGGAGGACGCAAACCAAGCGACGGCCGTCGTGGCAAAACCGCTCGGGAGCGTCGCGCCGTGTCTCAGCTGATGTCGGTGATAACCCAGCGCCCGATAGGGCTCAGGTTCCGAGACGCGTCGACGATATTGAACTTTTGCAGCGTGAACGTATGGGTCTTTTCGTCGGTCGACCCGTCGTTGACCCGCAGCGTCAGCTCCTTCTCTGAGACTTCGCCCACGAACTTCGCACTGACGTTGACATTCACAGAGAGGCCGGCGGCCGAACGCAGGCGACTGATCTCTTTACCCAAATCGATCGCAATGCGGTCTTTCTCTTCCTGCTTGACAAGCCTCTCTTCCCATTGCTTCTGGAATTCCGCCATCTCTCCCGCGAACTCGTAATCCGGCTCGTCCTTTCGCTTGGCCTCGTACTCGTCGTAGGCGCGCCTGTGCTCTTGCACGAAAGTATTGATTTGCACGGTCATCCGCCTGCGCTCAAGCGAGAGCGCGGACATCCTGTCGTCGAGCTCCGGGAGCGCGAAACGCTCAGTCGACATCGGACCGGCCTCGACGATCTCCCAAGATACGACCTCTCCCAGAAACTCAACCACTGAGACAGCTCTAGTGGCAGGTTCGTTCCCGCTTTGTATGGCGGCCAGGAACGCATTAACGACCTCGTCTTCACCACCCGAGCAAGACACGCCCAAGAGGATGACCAGGAGCCCTGCACGTGTTTTTTGCCTGAGCATCATTCTCCTCCTCGTTTGGCAGGTCGTTGCCCGAACCTTCGAAGCCGCCCGTTAAGGTCAGTGGGTCGATGGGCTGCGCTGTTCGTCTTCAGAAGCTACGGTGTCGGAGACCGTGGACGCCGGGACGAAGTACGGGGTCGACCGCCGCGCCAATCGTATCCCTACGCTCGCCCCGACGCAAGCGCTGCTGCCCGACCTGGGCTCAGGTGCTCCGTCACGCCCAGACGACGAGCGCATAACCGATATACAACGCGTAGCACGCGAGGATCAAGCCCAGAAACATGCGCGGGCCGCGTCCGGGATATTGCTTGAAAAGCACGACGGCGCCAACGACGACCACAATCATATCGATCGTAGAAACGATACTGCCATAGTGGCGGGGGGCCCAGTAAGAGACAGGACTTTGAAAGCGCCAATCCGAGAATGGAAAAAATGCTGATGCGCGTCTTCGCGATGAAGCGCGAGGTCGCAAACGGTGTGGAGCATCATGCTGAGGAAGAGTACCGCGGCGTGTGGGCGAGCGAGCTGGCGCGCCACGAGCACCCCGAGTGCTAAAAGCGGCAAGGAGTTGAAGACATCGAAGAAAGCTTGCCAGCCGGAATCGTAGTAGGCCTCGGACCGAATGACACGTTCCGGTGTTTTCAGCCAACTCTTCTCGTAGGCGTAGAATACGAACATCGGCAAGTCCGGCAATAGGGCGCCGAACGCGACCGGCGCGAAGAGCGACCGACGGTCGCGTCTTCCTAAAATGAGCAGGTTGACTATGGCGTGGCCGGGCGTATTCACGATCCTCTCCGCGCGAGCTCGGCATAAGCGTAGATGAGCGCGAGCCCTCGATAAGGACGCCAGCGCTCCGCGAAGAGACGCATCTCCTCTTCTTTCGCCGCGCCTTCATGCCCGAGCATCTCTCGCGCCAAATACTTCACGACACCGAGATCCCCGCCAGGGAAGATATCCTCGCGCGCGCCCCCGCGAAGAAGTGCGAACTCCGCGGTCCATCGTCCCACGCCTTTGAACGACATCAGAAACTCGACGGCCGTCTCGTCGTCCATGGTGCCAATCGCTTCATCGGCGATCTCTTCCGCCTCGAACGCTCTCGCCAGCCCGATGAGCGTCGAGGCTTTAGCACGGCTCAAACGAAAGCCACGAAGCTCCGTCTCGGAGAGAGCGGCAAAACGACGGGTCGTGGGGAAGGCAAAATAGCGCGCGCCGTCGATGCAAGCCCTTCGCCCGTAGTGCTGCACGAGCTCACAGAGGATATCGTGCGCAAACGTCAAGTTGATTTGCTGAGATAGCACGATCTGTATCAAAGTGTCCCAAAGCTGCAAACGCCCTGCGACACGCAAGCCAAAGTGTTCGCGGATAATAGGCCCGAGCAACGGGTCGTCCCGGAAGCGCAGGTAGAAAGGTCGAACGTCCGTCGAGGTGCCGAGGACACGCTCGAGCACCTCGGCCGCTGCGATCCGAGCTTCTCGAGATCGCGCGGTATCGCCGTGGAGCGTTAGCCGAAGCGTGGCTCGTGACGGGGATCCCTCTTGGCGGACTTCTAGAAGGAGCGGCTTCCGCTTCACGAAGACGAGCCGGCGAAACACGCCGTCTTCGAATCGGTCGACACGCTCGGGAAAGCGTGCTAGACGCGCGGCCGTGCGAGCGAGCGAGTAGGGCCGGCGAGGGATCACTTTGTACCGCACCGCCATAGCGGAGGAGCTTATCTCAATTGAGAAGGAACTTTACCCCCGTTTCGTTCGTCTAACATAGAAAGAGACAGAAAAAGAAAAGGTAGGAAGAATGTACGCACACAATATGTTCGCCAAACGAAGGCGCGGGGGTTGGGCCGAGAGGCAGCGCTATTACCGGCGCCTCACCGAGCAAACGTGCACCAAAGCGGGCGAGACAAACAAGAATCAGAAAGCCAGCGCCGATAAAGGCACCGACTAATTTCTTTCGTTTCTCTCCGGACACAGGGGGGCTTCAGGACCCCCTTTTTTTGTTTAGAATCGACGAATGAAGGACCTTCTTTCTGATGCACTCAAGCGCTCCGTGGACTATTTGAGCGGCCTTTCCTTTCGCCCGGTCGAGCCCAGACCCGACGCGATCGCAAAGTTGGAGGCTTTTTCGGGCGCGCTACCGGACGCGCCTACGGCTCCCAAGGAAGTGTTGCGACGACTCGACGAATGGGGATCGCCCGCCACGATCGCGAATGCCGGCCCTCGATATTTTGGATTCGTGACCGGCGGAGCACTTCCCGCGAGCTTGGCCGCAAATTGGCTCGCGGGCGCTTGGGATCAAAACGCGCATTTCGTCATCGGCTCACCTGTCGCGGCCGCGCTCGAGAACGCCGCGCTCGGATGGGTTCGTGAGATTTTGGATCTACCGAAGAGCTGGGGCGGCGGCTTCGTCACGGGGACAACCATGGGCAACTTTTCCGGCTTGGCCGCGGGGCGGCATGCGGTTCTCAAAAAAGATGGGTGGGACGTCGAGGCGCAGGGACTCTTCCGGGCTCCCGAAGTTCAGGTCATCGTAGGGGCCGAAGCCCATACGACTTTGTTGCAAGCGCTCGCACTCGTCGGATTCGGCCGAGAGCGCGTGATCAAAGTGCCCGTCGACGAACAAGGACGGATGCGGGCCGACAGGCTTCCAAAGTTGCGCTCGCCAAGCATCGTCTGCCTGCAAGCTGGGAACGTCAACACCGGAAGCTTCGACCCCATCGCGGAGATTGCGGCACACGCACGACACGCGGGCGCGTGGATCCATCTCGACGGTGCGTTCGGTCTGTGGGCAGCAGCCTCGCCTGACACGCACCACCTCACCGAGGGCATCGCCGATGTGGACTCCATCGCGACGGATCTTCACAAATGGCTCAACGTACCTTATGACAACGGGCTCGCACTTTATCGTGACCCCGAGGCCGCGCGCCAAGCACTCTCGATAACGGCGGCCTATTTGCCGAAAGGCGAAGAGCGCCAGCCTTGCGACTACACGCCCGAGTCCTCGCGGCGTGCTCGCGGCGTAGAGATCTGGGCGGCACTCTTATCTCTGGGCCGCTCGGGCCTGCGAGAGCTCATCGAGCGCCATTGCCGCTTCGCGCGCCGCTTCGCGGGCGGCCTCCACGGCGCGGGCTACGTGATCCTCAACGAAGTCGTGCTCAACCAAGTGCTCGTCTCCTTCGGAAGCGACGAGCAGACCGAGCGCGTCATCACCGCGGTTCAGGAAGAGGGTACGTGCTGGTGCAGCGGCACAACGTGGCGGGGCCGGGCCGCTATGCGTATCAGCGTCTCGTCTTGGGCCACGACCGAAGAGGACGTCGAAAGAAGCCTCGATGCCATCGTGCGCGTTGCGAAGGCAATCTAGGACGCGGGCTCTCGATGAGTACCTGATCCCGACGCGACTCGAGCTCGAGGTGCCCGAGGGCGTGAGCGAGTCAAACGTCTCTACCCGAACGCCGCCATCCTCAAGGCCAATGCCTTCGACACCAAAGGTCACCGTAAGGCGTTCCATCGGAGTGAATCGGTGGCGGACTGAGCGCTGGCACTAGGCCCTAATTCTGCTGCCTCCAGATTTCTCGAAGGAGGACGCCGTGCCGCGCTTTTTCCGGCCTCGCCACTTCGCCCTCGTTCTACTCCTTGCCACAGAAGCGGCTCCACAAACCAGGACCTAGTCACCGTGCCGTCGAAGCCGAAGAACAACTTGGCTGCGCTCAACGCGCAGACTTCTAGTTGACAATACTGGCTCGCTTCGTTAGCGTCGCTTGCTGCGACAGGATCAGAACTGAACTTTTTGCCTGGAGGGCCCGTGAAGCATACACGTAGCGATTTCCATCGAGCTCCCGCTCTTTGCATAGTCCTTTTGAGCCTCTTATCGAGCTCGGTGTCTTCTCAACCGGCAGTTATGACGGTCGAGGAGATCTTTGCCAGCGAAGAGGTCATCGAAGGACTGCGAGCTCCGCTCAGCAAGCTCTCGAAGAGCATGCTGATTGAGGTTTCCGGACGAGCAGAGCCTTGGCGTTTTCGCCTCCGATGTGAGGACGAACGATCTGACTTTTTCGCCCGAGCCGGAGAAGGAGACCCTCCTGGATATGGAGGTCAGTCTCTGGCACTGGCCGATCGGCCAAGGGTTTCGAACGACGGTCCCGAAGGATCTCTCTCTTTGGAAGAATTTCCTAGCGAGTGTCGACTTCTTCCATCATTTCAAGTTCTACAACATCAAGGGTAACTTCGAGAACGACGCGAACACGCGCTACCTAACCGAGACTGGCTTCAAAGGTTTGGCGCAGCTTCGGTCAGGGACGATCGCGGCGGTCAAAGGGCATCTCAACATCACTTGGGACGAACACGCCCTGGATTCGCAAGGGGAGAAATCTGAGTGGCGGATCTCAGAGATGAGCGTGGAGGAGTTGGGGCTCGTTGAAAGTGCGCGGCCGTTCTTCGTCGACGTGATTGGACAGGCTTTCGACAAGGAGGCCCGTGACCGCTTGCTCCGTGCGCCTTTTGACGACTTGATGATCGGCTTGGTACTCGGTATCGCGACGGGTGAGGTCGATCGAAGAACTTGCGGAGCGCCAAGCCCTTTTTCGTAATCAGCTCCGCCAGGGTCTTCCCTTCCACCAGCTCCATGGTGATGAAGTGAAACCCATCCGCCTCCTCGACGGAGTAGGAATTAATAATGTTAGGATGATTCAGCGCGGCGAGCGCTTTGGCCTCGCGTTTGAACCGAGCCCGTCGCCGTGAGATTTCCAAACCGCTGCGCTCGAGCGATCCTTGATCTCCCCCGCGTTCAAGGTGACGAGCGTCTCCTCCGGGTCTTTGCGCCATCGGCTGAAGGCTAATACGAGCGCGGAAAAACCGAATGCCAATCCCCAAAGGAACCACGAACGGCTGAGTTCCCCTTCTGGCGCTTCGATGACGACCGGTGTCGGCTCGACGGCCTCGACGGCGACGGCCACATCATCAGCGGCCTCGAGGGGACGTCCCGCTTCCGGAAGCATCGGCGCGAGTGTTACCCGATACAACGTCTCCCCTACGGGCTCAATCTCGATGCCCTCGGCGAGGTCCGCGTAGCCCCTTCGCGACAGTCGGATCCGGTGCGAGCCCTTTGCGACGTCGCTCCGCATGAGCCGGCCCGTTTTCGGGTCGGTGCTGCCAATGAGCTCGTCATCGAGATAGACGGACGTGCCTGGGGGGTCGGTCACGATGACCAGCGACGGCGGCTCGACGCGAGGCTTCGTCGGCTCCGGGTCGGGCCTGCGTACAGGAGCAGGCGCCGGTTTGGGCTCGGGGAGAATCAAGCGCTGGTTGAGCACGTTCGTCTCTCCCGCCTTCACACGAACGGAGATGCGCTCGGGCGGGGCGCCTTCCTTGCGAACCGTAATCACGTATTCGCCCGCGTCGAGATCGACAGTGAGAGGCGTAACTCCGAGAAAGCGGTCGTTCGCCAGAACACTCGCACCGCTCGTCGGCTGGCGGCGGACGACGAGGGTTCCGGTTGTCGGGGCCACGGGCGGCGGCGGTGTCGGAGCCGCGGTCGTCGTGGGTTTCGGAGGCTCGACTGGAGGCGAGGGTGGCTCGAGCGGCTGGGCGCGGGCCTCCTCTGTTTTGACCGCCTCGCGCCATCGTGCGTGTAAACTTGCCCTGGCATCCGCGGGCTCTTTGCCGTTCGTCTCCGAGCGTTCGAGCGCTGCGCCCGCCGCATCGAGATTACTCAGCGCGAGGTGGGCTTCCGCCAGTTTCAGATAGGGGTAGTATTCTTTGAGGCGGTTGGTTCCGTAGGTGATGAGGTTGGACCCTGGTTCCAGCCGTTTGCGAATCGTCTTCTCCAGAAGTGGGATGGCGCGTTCCGGCCGGCCTTTGGCGAGACCGCGACGCCGCGCTCGTAATCATCGAACCAATCTGCAGACGCGGTCCCCGGCAGGAGCCAGAGCGCGCAGGCGAGGCCTAGCGTTACCAGGTGCGGACGCGCTCGGCTCAATGTCGTCTACTTCGACACATCCTCGCTGTCATTGCCCGCGAAGAGCCCCCGGAAAAACGTGGCCAAACCGCCGTCATTGTCGAAGCGCAAAATGACGGAATCGTGCTCGACCCTCCCTCGATCGCATTACCGAAAGGGGAGGTCGTTCGAAAGAGGCCAGCGCGCACAGGAATCACGACGCCAGAAAATGCCATGAGATATTCCGCGCCTGCGCGCAGTTGGCTCGAGTCCGTGGTCGACGTCAAGGTTTTCGGAAACAGATCGAAGAAGTTACGATCGGTGAAGCCGCCGATCAAATCACCCTCAGGATCAATAGGAGTGTCCGTCAAGAGCGCCCCATCCGGAAGCTGCTCGATGGACGCGCGCGACCAGAGCGTCGTGCTGATGTCCGCCGCGAGGGTGAGGCCGCCCAACGGCCGCAGCGCGATGCCGAGTCCGCCGCCGCGGGGCCACTCGAGGCGGCTCGTGACACCGTAGCCGTCGAACTCGGGTAGCGAGCTCGCACCGCTCGGCTCGAAAAACACATGCCGATCGAGCTCGTCGAGACGGTAGTCACCGCTGACCGGCATGCGCAGCACACCGCCCACACTCACCTTCTCGTACTTCAGGAGAAATCCGAGGTTCACGTTGAAGCCACGAAGGCTCTGCACCTGCTCGAACTGCGTTTGGATCCGCGCGAGCTCTCTGTCCTTGAACGACGCGCCCGCGCGCGGCCCCGATGATGGTTCGAAGAGGACCGTGTCGCGTGTGCCGTTCGCGGTCCAGTCCCCCATCCAGTGATTGAACGCCGCTCCGAGATAGAGCCGTTCGGTTACCTGGAGCGCCGCGCTTACACTAATGTTGTGAAGCGCCCCTCGCTTTGTCGGCACGACGCCAACAGAGACCCCCACCGTTCCGGGGTCGTCCACCCCGAGCTCCGTGAGCGGGAGCTCGTCTACGAGAATGGTCTGCCCCTGTCCAAAGAGATCCACGGCACGCTGGTAGGAAAGCTGAAACGTGAGTCGCCTCGTGCCCACCTCGAAGGGGATGGCGAGCCCAACGAAGTCGACGGCGCTATGGGATGCGGAGCTCTGGTCGCTTTGACCGAGAGCTGAGCCGTTGACAGAAGACCTCAGCTGCGATCCGAAGCCCACGATGGAGAGCTCCGCACGGCGCCAGCTGAGCGAGCCCGGCAGGGTTGAACGTAGCGGCGCTGCCATCGTCAGCTACGGCGATGAAGCTCCACCCATCCCAACGCCCCACGCTCCCGCGCCAATGGGGCTGAACGAGTTCCTGAGAACGATGTTTTGCACCGCCTGGGCGCGGACCTCGATGGCCGCGGCAAGAAACAAGACGATGACGCCGATGATTGCGGCCGTTCGCTTCATGTACACACCTCCGAAGGAATCCCTGCGATCCCCGGTAGCGCAAGAGACGGATGCGTTTCTGTTGGGGATCGCCAGACGCTTCGCCGATCAGGTCTAGAAGTACGTCATCGACATGACCCCGTGCCAACCACGCCTTTTTCGGGAGTGAAGCGCCTAACTGGATTCGCTTTTTGTGATTAATTCAGTATGCCATCGGGAGGCGGAAAAGTCGTCTTGGACGGATGGCAGGAGTGGGCAAATCTCGGCGAGAGCACTACACATATCCGCACCCGGCAGGACCTCGCCGTGGATCACCGAACCCGCTCATCGAGCTGGCGAAGCTTGTGTTTCGCGTAGGCAATGTTGATCGCATCGCTGACGGCACCAAATACCGCAAACAACCCTCGTTGACACGCGCGCCTTTGCACCCTAGAGACTTGACCTTCAACATCAACCCTTCGGGGACTTCAGCCAGCCCTGAACCTATCGACACGAGGCCGTGATGATTGTATCGATGCGAAGTCTGTCACAGAACGCTTCCACTCCTACTCGGGCACATCGTCTCGTTATTGAGACGCGCAGCCGAGACTACCCTCTCCGACTCAAAGCAAACCGTTTCCAAAAAGGCGTCCGCAAAGAGCGAAGCTACGACCCCGGCGGTCACGGTATCGAGACTGCCCGCGAGGCCATCGTGTGCCCGTCTTGCTCGAGGCGGGCGAGTGAAGTTTCGGAAGATCGTCCAAGCTACGTTTCGACGGCGCGTGGCCCGCCTACGTTCAATGTTTCGGGACGCGTGGGTCGATGCGATCGGACCTTGCGAGAATACCGCCTTCGAGGTTGCGGACGTGGCCGAATCCGGCCTCTGATAGAAACTGTGTCACCTTGGCGCCGCGGGCGCCGCTTCGGCAATGGACGACGACGTCCTACACCGTGTTCAGCGGTGCACTTCGTGCGGTAAGCGGCCCAAAGGGACCAGAGTCGTTCCTTCTAAATACGTGATGCCTTGCTCAAAACTATTTTCGGTCCGAGCTGCCGCGCGGAAGTGTGCCCGGCATATCGGCGAGCACATAACCTACAACTCCGAGCATCGCGACAGCTCTCCGGAAATCCTGCAGGTCCACTTTGTCGAACGTGTCCGCCTGGCTATGGTGCCAATCGAAATAGTGCTCGCCGACCGTACGGAGCGCAAGCCCGGGAACACCATCATTCATCAGAGGTCCGATATCCGCGCCGCCGCCGCCGCGCCTCATCATGCCGGCATCGATGCCGTCAAGTAGCGAGCCGATCGGCGTCAGCAGCTCGAGCGCGCGTTCATAGGCCGCGTCCGAGCCGTCGCCCTCCCCCGTCCGCAAGCCGACACCGAATCCGATGGGGCGCTCGGCGCCGCCATCCATCTCGATGGCGGCGACATGCGAGTCGATACGGTCGCCCACCCACTCGCGATAGGCCCTCCCGCCGCGGAGGCCATTCTCTTCGTTCGTCCACAGCACCACGCGCAGCGTCCGCCGCGGGCGGAGACCGAGACGGTGCACGAGCGTCAGCGCGTGCCACGCCGCCATGCAGGCCGCTCCGTCGTCATGTGCACCTTGCCCTACATCCCACGAATCAAAATGTCCGCCCATCACAACCACTTCGTCCGGGAGCTCGCGCCCGCGGATCTCGGCAACGAGATTGAATGAGTCCGCGTCCGGAAGCATCCGGGCACTCATCGAAAGTTGCACACGCACGTCTTGCCCGTGCTCGATCGCGAGTCTCATCCATTCGGCATCCTCGACGGTAACGGCCGCCGCTGGGATTTTTGGCAGTGTTTCGTCGTAGCGCAAAGCGCCTGTATGAGGTGTGCTCAAACTGCGGCCGGTGGCCGAGCGCACGAGCGCCGCGACCGCCCCGAGCGCCGCCGCACGGGACGCGCCCGCGGAGCGATAACGCACCGTGCGTCCATAACCCATCCACGGGACCGCATAGAGCACGATCTTCCCTTCGACCTTCTCGCGCCCGAGAGCTTCGAGCTCTTCGAAGCTCGTGACTGCGACGACCGGCGCAGTGATGCCACCCTCGGGCGTTCCGACGCTCAGCCCGAGCCCCAAAATCGGGAGTGCGCGCTCGACAGGTGCCACGAGTCGCGCCGATTCCTCGCCCCGCACCCAATGCGGCACTTTCACCGGAAGCCTCCGCACTTGAAGCTCCTCGCGCTCCATGCGCTCGAAGGCCCAATCGATCGCGCGCTCGAGCCCCGAAGATCCGCTGAGGCGATGGCCGATATCGATCGTGAGATGCTCGAGCTTCTCAAAGCCTTCGACGTCGGTCATCGCAGCACCGATCACCCGGCCCGCGGCCTCACGATAGTCATCGGCAAGGCTCGATTGAGCGCGCAGTACGGAGGCCGTGCCGAGGCCAAGCCCGAGACCGATGGACAAGAGCGTCTTCCAAAACATGACGGTTCTCCTAGAAATCGAACAGATAAGTAAATTT
>Ga0310120_10000012_pt1 | contig 145245 bp, 123 predicted proteins | sample CB27_AW_983_MG_FD_203506 | JGI IMG/M metagenome (GOLD analysis project Ga0310120, IMG submission 203506) | Marine microbial communities from Western Arctic Ocean, Canada - CB27_AW_983 | ecosystem: Environmental > Aquatic > Marine > Oceanic | place: Canada: Western Arctic Ocean | collected...
TGCATCATTCTTCGCCATGACTTTAGTAATCGCGGCTGTCAACGTCGTCTTTCCGTGATCAATGTGCCCAATTGTCCCGATGTTTACGTGTGGCTTCGACCGATCAAATTTCTCCTTCGCCATGACTAAACTCCAGGAAAAGTCGACCTACTGCATTTTGGCAGGTCGCTACGAATCGCCCACCTCAACCCGACTTGGCTAGCCACCAAAATTTAAAACCGACTAGCTATATTAAAGAGTCTCCCTAACAACCCAATCCCCTGCACCTTAAAATTATGTGTAAACACCAAACACTTAAATACCCAAAGTCATGGAGCCGATGACCGGGCTTGAACCGGTGACCTCGTCCTTACCAAGGACGCGCTCTACCGCTGAGCTACATCGGCTCATTAAAAAAGTCCCCGCCAGAACCCCGGCTACATCCATCCTTCAAAACACCTAACCCTTCCAGTCACCAACAAAAACCCCTACGAATCAAAAACAGCTGGAGCGGGAGACGGGGTTCGAACCCGCGACCAACAGCTTGGAAGGCTGTGACTCTACCACTGAGTTACTCCCGCCTTCACGCCGAACGACCACTCCAAGTGGCCCAAAAAACGAAATCCTAACTGTCGCTCAACACTCTCACTACCACTCAACGACCCAACGAGTTGACGGGCATAAAATTGGTGGCGAGGGGAGGATTCGAACCTCCGAAGCCGCTAGGGCGACAGATTTACAGTCTGTTGCGTTTGACCGCTCCGCAACCTCGCCGTCGTCGAGTCAAGTCCCGACCGGCACCGTTTTCAGCGGCACGATCGCCGAAACACACTTTAATGTTTCCTCAAGAAATCTAGACTGGATTAGCGCGCAAAATAAGTCTGGAAGGCACTCGCCGTCAAAATTACCTACAACCGGCGAAAGCCCCCCCCTCAGTATTCGTCGATTCGGACTCCTCGCCTCGTTGCCTTTGGAGCTGGCGAAGGGATTTGAACCCCCGACCCGCTGATTACAAATCAGCTGCTCTACCTGGCTGAGCTACGCCAGCCGGACGAATTGATGATCGTATCATAGGCACATCATCGCATCAACCCTAAATCGTAACACCCTTCAATTCACACCGAGACCCAAAACTACCTCCGCTGTCTCTGACGAACTGCCTCAAATAACGCAATGCCGGCGGCTACAGAAACATTAAGGCTTGCGACCTTCCCTTGCATCGGGAGCGAGGCCAACCAATCGCAACGTTCCTGGACTAGGCGCCGCAATCCTTTGCCCTCCGCTCCCAGGACGAATGCAGTAGGAACTGTCAGGTCCAGGTCGAACAGAGAATCACGACCTTTCTCGTCTAGACCAACGACCCACACGCCATCAGCCTTGAGTCCTTCTAGCGCACGACTTATATTGACGACTGGTGCGAGCCTGACATACGAAATAGCGCCCGCAGACGCCTTAACGGCTGCACCTGTCGTGGCTGCTGCACGCCGAGTCTGAAGCACAATGCCCCCTGCGCCAGCCGCATCAACGGCACGGGCTATCGCCCCTACATTGCGCGGGTCTTCCACGCCATCAAGCACAACAAGCAATGGACCAGTTTCCCAGTCAAGCAATTCATCAACCCGGTATTTGATATGTCGATTTACGGTCGCCACAACACCTTGGTGTAATCCATGACCTGAAATTCTGTCGAGTTCACTAACCGTTGCTCTCCGGACGGGCACTTTCAGCCGAGCAGCCAATTCGATTAAGGAAGCTGCACCTCGGTGACCAGTCTCAGAAACTTGAATTTCGATGACATGACCAGCTCGAAGAGCCTCGAGAGTCGGATTAACACCAAAAATCATCATTGCCGAACTTCGATCATCAAAGCAATCGCTTGCACAGAAATGGCCTCGCCACGCCCGATTTCACCCAATCCCTCAGCGGTCTTGGCCTTAATACTCACTTGGTCTTGGCCTACGTGAAGAGCAGCCGCCAACCGTCTAGTTATTTCTTTCGAAAAAGGTGATAGCTTCGGCTCTTCAGCAATGACGACGATATCAACGTTTCCAACTGTTAGACCTTTCGTCCGCAGCATAGAGGCGGTTTCACTGAGTAGTTCGATACTGGAAGCTCCCTTCCACTGAGGATCGTCGTCTGGGAAAAGCTGACCAATATCACCTGCAGCACCGGCACCGAGCATGGCATCTATCACTGCGTGACAAACGACATCTGCATCAGAATGACCTGCCAGCCCACGCGGGTGAGGTATTTCGACCCCACCGAGCACTAGTTTCCTACCGCTCACTAGCCGGTGGCAGTCATAACCAAAGCCGATCTTCGGCGGTGGAGTTCGCCCTATTACCATCTGCTCAGCAGCACGCATGTTCTCGGGAGTCGTTACTTTCATGTTCATCTCGTCACCATCCACGACACAAACTGGATAGCCAGCTCGTTCGGCAAGCATTGCCTCGTCTGTACAATCCACGCCACTCTGGCCTAACGCAACAGCTGCGACCAAGACATCGAAACGAAAAGCTTGCGGTGTTTGCGCAAGATAGAGTCCGTCCCTGGGAAGGGTCTTGCGCACAAACATTCGACCTTCGATAGGCAGTATTTCTTTGACCGTCTCCTTCACCGGAACTGCTGGAATCGCAGCACCAAACTCTGCAGCCGCGTCAATCATCCGGTTAACAAGCGCCTCCGTACAAAATGGACGTGCGCCATCGTGGACCACAACTATATCGGTACCACTAGAAATTCCTTCCAGGCCGGCCGCCACGGAATCTTGGCGCCGGTTCCCGCCTTCGACAAACTTCACAACGCTGTCACCGTTTACGGACGAATCCAGCGAAGTTGAAATCTGATCATGAGGTAACACCACCACAATTTCCCCTACGCGAGAACTAAGACTGAACGGCCGGACGGCCCATGACAAAAGAGAACGGTCTCCGAGCATTTGAAACTGCTTCGGCTTCTGACCACCGATACGTCTACCTCGCCCACCAGCCGCAATGATTGCTGCCACATTCATGTCGCCGCCAAGTGCATTCAAAAAGGCCTCCAGTTTCTCTGAAAATTTGACATCTGAACCGGCAATTAAAGACTAAATATAGTCGCTCAAAACTTCTATCTAAGCTGAGCCAAAAAATCTACCCCGGCAGAGGGACTTCAATCACGCCATTTCTGGCAATACTCAGACAATAGACTCAGATCGCTAGTTCCTTGTTTCGGCTGTGCGAAATGAAGAACTTACACCCATCTCTCCGTAAGCGGAGACAGTCGATTCGTAAACCGTTGAATTGGCAGAAAAACGAACCTAACAAGGAAAAGATTACTCAATCAACGTATGAGACTAAAACCTCAAAACACTCCTGAGGGAGCGAAAAATTTGCACCGACTGTCCGGCCGCTCAGTGACTCTCGACTGTTTGTGAAATAACCTTACGCGCACGATCCGCCAGCGCACGCGCATCACTCCGACCAAGTTCGTTGGTAAGCAACGGACTATGAATTACAACTTCGACATTACCGGGACAAGTCTCCAAACGACCTTTCGCCATGACCCGGTGACTTCCAATAACCGCAACTGGCACAATCGGAAGTCCAGACCTAATAGCGAGAAGAAAAAGCCCGCGCCTGAATGTCAAAACCTTCTCATTCTTGCTCCTTGTTCCTTCAGGAAACACGATTAGCGATTGGCCCCGTTTCATTAGTGCCGCCACGCTATTTAGCGTGGCCATCCCCGCCCGAGTTCGATCGATCAGCAAATGGCCTGCGTACCGAAGGTGCCATCCGATTACTGGAAACGTCGCTAAAGAAGCCTTGGCAATGATCCGCAGTTGGAAAGGTATAGACGTAATTAGGATCGGGAAATCATAAATACTCTGATGATTTGATACGAAAACATAGGAGCGCCTTGATTCCAAAAGATGACGCCCGGTCACCTTCACTCGAACGCCAGTGGTCGCCAAAATCAACCATGACCAACCCCGTGCACATAAATGAGCTAAACAACCACTCCTATCGACGAACACGGAAGCCAGTGACAACGTCCCGAGCAAAACCGTGAACACGGAGATCAATGGAATGAGCCAAAATACTGTTCGCCACCAGTGGAGCGATAGAAAGGCCATTCTTCCAGTTAATTTTCGCCGCATAAGAGAAAGCTAAAGTGAAAACGTCGACACCAATTATTCCATCAACGCCTCTAGAGCTTCTCCTAAAGTCCGCACACCGACGATTTCGAAGGAGCCATCGTTTTCCACGCTATTACTGTTGCCAGCCGGCATAACACATCTCCTAAAACCCAGCTGTAATGCTTCCTTGATTCGAAGACCGGCCTGAGCAGCCCCTCTAACCTCGCCACCAAGTCCCATTTCTCCAAAAACCACAGTATCCGAGCGAATACCGCGATCACGAACACTAGAAGATACCGCCGCAACAATGCCTAAATCGACCGCTGGTTCATTGACCACGAGCCCACCCGCAACGTTAATGAACACATCTTCTCCAGCAACTGAAAGCCCAGCGTGTTTCTCTAGAACAGCCAGCAGCAATGAAAGTCTGTTGTGGTCAAGGCCACTTACAGTACGACGGCCTGTTCCGTAAGCACTGCTGCTAACCAAGGCTTGAATCTCCACTAATATCGGCCGCGAGCCTTCGATCGAACAGAGAACCGCAGAACCAGGAACATTGGAAGTGCGTTCAGAGAGAAACAAACGAGAAGGGCTCGGCACTTGGCTTAGTCCACTGCCGGTCATTTCGAAAACACCGAGTTCACTAGAAGCACCGAATCGATTCTTAACGGCACGAACAACTCGATGCGAATGATGACGTTCACCTTCAAAATACAACACTGTGTCTACAACGTGCTCCAATACCTTAGGTCCAGCTATGCTTCCGTCCTTTGTCACATGACCAACAAGAAAAATTGGCAAATCTCGACGTTTTGCGCAAAAGAGTAGATGTGTCGCTGCTTCACGAACCTGAACAATACTGCCGGGAGCGGACTGCAGCGAAAGCGAGTAGATTGTCTGAATTGAATCGATAATAACTAGCGCTGGGTGTAATTGTTCAACTTGCTCGAGGATCCGTTCGAGGCAAGTCTCCGAGAACAAATACAAAGGGACGTCCTCGACGCCTATCCGCCGTCCACGTTCTTTGATCTGATGCTCAGACTCTTCACCTGATGCGTAAAGTACCGGTCCAATGGAAGCCGCAAATTTCGCAGCGATCTGAAGCAAAAGCGTCGACTTCCCAATTCCAGGCTCACCACCCAAAAGTACAACTGACCCTGGCACGATGCCACCACCGAGCACCCGATCGAACTCATCAAACCCACTCGCTAATCGAGGAGTTGCAGTCATATTGACGTCAGAGTACAAACGTGCTGACTCTCGGTCATTCGAAGCCCCATACCGCATTAAGTTTTGGCCGTCTGCCACTGGCCTGACCTGTTCCTCTATCATCTCGTTCCATGCTCCGCAGTCCGGGCAACGTCCGAGCCACTTCGGCACCTGTGCGCCGCAAGACCGGCAAACGAACACTGTCTGTCCAGACGAGTTGGACTTAGTTTTAGCCATCACTAAAAGGAAGCAGGCTCATAGACTCGTGCAATACGAATACCTGTTCGACACAGAATTTCATGTGGCACCGTGCCGATTAGGCTAGCAAGTTCACGTGCATCGATTTTCTCCCTGCCTTGCTCTCCAACCAACACTACAGGATCTCCGGGACTAACCTCGACACGGCTCACGTCAATGACCGCTGAGTCCATCGAAACAGCTAAGATCAAAGACCGTTGCTCTCGCACAAGCACCGATGCCTTGCCAGCTAGTCTTAAATCAAGTCCGTCCGCATATCCAGCTGGAATCACTGCTACCCGCATAGGTCGAGAAGCGACAAAACTTGCACCATAACCGGTTGATTCCCCTGCCCGCATTCCCTTTACTGCCACTACACGACTCCTCAGTGACAATACCGGTTTCACCGGAAGCAAAGATTTCAGCGGCGGTGGAACGACTCCATAAAGCAGGAGTCCAGGTCTAACGGCGTCGTACCATGTGCGCTGGTCGCGAAGCAACGCCGCACTATTCGCGGCATGAAAGAAAGTATCTTTAAGGCCGAGTTTGCGCACCACTGAGCGAACAATTTCGAAACGCGCGTATTGATGATCAAATAACGGATGGTTCATATTGTCGGCAGTCGCAAAATGAGTGTAAACGCCATCAATCAACAACTGCTCATCTCGAATAATTTCTGGAAGCGTCTGTTGGATATTATCGTGTCGAAATCCAAATCGATTCATCCCAGTATCTACCTTGACATGAACACGAAGTCTGCGACCACGTGACCTGGCGGCCAACCTCAAACGGAGAGCGGCCGCTGGCGAAGAAACCGTTGGGGTAAGGTCATATTGGAACAGCCCTTCAAGGTCGCTTACGCTAAGCGCTCCAAACACAAGAACGGGCGCCCGTATTCCAGCCTGACGTAATTGAACACCCTCTTCGATGTCGGCACAGGCAAGAATCGATTGCCCGAAAGACCCATCCCGCGCCTCCAGTGCACGAGCTATCTCCACAGCACCATGACCGTAAGCGTTAGCCTTGATAACCGAGATGATGCGCGGTGGCGTAACAGCCCGGCTAGACGAAAGGTGACGTCGAATGACGTGATAATTCGAAATGAGACGTTCAAGGTCGACGAAAGCGTGAGTCGGTCTGACCACGTCTGCCGGCCTCTCGATACCTAACGAAAATCCGGTGCCAAGTTCTGGAACCGTGTTTGCTGCTTGATAAAGGCAAGCTTGACGTTTCCGGTTGGACCGTTTCGCTGTTTACCCACAATGATCTCTGCAAGATTTTGATTCTCCGGAGTCTCCTCGTACATTTCTTCACGGAAAATAAAAATCACAACGTCCGCGTCTTGCTCAAGTGCGCCTGATTCTCTTAAGTCAGAAAGTTGAGGCCGACGATCAGACCGTGCTTCTGGCGCGCGACTTAGCTGCGACAGCGCTACCACAGGCACACCGAGTTCTTTCGCTAAACCCTTTAACGATCTCGAAATTGATGCCAATTCCTGAGTCCGATTTTCAAAACGCCCTCGCCCTTGCATCAACTGAATGTAATCGACAATAACCAAGTCCAATCCATGCTCTGCCTTTAAACGTCTTGACTTAGCACGCATCTCCAGCACGCTAATTCCCGCAGTGTCGTCGATGAACACTCGCGCACTCTCAAGCAGTCCCATCGCAGTCGAAAGTTGTTTGTAATCCCCGTCACTTAACTGCCCTGTCCGAAACCGGTGAGCGTCAATTTTTGCCTCAGTCGTCAACATTCTTTGAAACAGCTGTTCCTTAGCCATTTCGAGGCTAAAAAATCCCACCGTTTTTTCGGTCTTCGTGCCAATATGCTGAGCAACGTTCAGAACAAATGCGGTCTTACCCATTGACGGACGGCCTGCCACAATAATGAGATCCGCAGGTTGGAACCCTGAGGTGAGATAATCGATATCGGTAAAGCCGGTAGGAATCCCTGTTACGAGACTGTTGTGTTCTTGAAGCTTCTCAATCGTCGTGAAGCTATCTTGCACCAAAGCACTCAGCGGAACAAACCCTTCGTGAACACGGTCTTCCGCAATCGAGAAGATCTCCTGCTCTGCCTCATCGAGAACAGTGTCAGCATCCCGTTCAGCCTCATAAGCCGTCGAAACGATCTTGTTTGCTGAATGAATCAGGCTACGAAGCTTGGCTTTCTCTTTGACTATTCTGGCGTAGTGTTCAACATTGGTTGACCGAGGCACACCGTCGGCCAAAGCCGAAATGTAGGCAGGCCCTCCAACGTCATCGAGATCTCCAGACCGATTCAACTCGTCCTTGATCGTGACAAAGTCGATAGCTTGGCCTCGTTCATTTAAACCGACCATCTGTTCGAAAACGCGCCTGTGCGCATCCCGAAAGAAATCGTCAGCATCAACTAATTCGACCGCAATATTGAAAGCATCGTTCCGGATCAGAATGGAACCAAGAACACACCGCTCCGCTTCAAGATTATGAGGAAGCGGTCGCTCCATACTGGGAGATGCGCGGTCTGGCATCGATTGTGATCCTCAGCCACGCCTCATCGCTACTCGGAACTCGACGACTCTTCAGTCTCATCAAGTTCTTCTTTAACCACTTTGACCTTTAGCGCAGCCTTAACGTCCGGGTGAAGCTTGACGGACACCACAAATTCCCCAAGTTCCTTTAAAGGCTCCGCCAATTCTATTTTCCTCTTGTCGATCATCAAGTGGAGACTTGCAAGAGACTCCGCAATGTCCGCCGAAGTGACAGAACCGTAAAGAGTACCGGTTTCGCCAACCCGTCGAGCGACAATGCACTCGACCGCTGACACTTGGTCAGAAATTTTCTGGGCAGATTGTCGATCCTTCGCTTCTCGAGCTTCAACGATAACCCGCTCACGCTCAACCTGACGCCGGTTTGCTTCCGTAACAAGAAGACCCAGTTTCCTTGGCAAGAGATAGTTTCTTGCATAGCCATTCGCTACACGAACAATATCCCCGCGACGACCAAGGTTTTCGATAGGCTCTCTGAGAATAAGCTCCATCACCGCCCTCACTTTTTACTCTACATAACCCAAACAAACAACTTAATCGGTGATGTAAGGAATCAACGCCAACTGCCGTGCTCTCTTAACTGCAGTCGTCAACTTTCGCTGGTGTTTCGCACAAGTCCCAGACAAACGTCGTGGTTGAATCTTCCCGCGCTCTGGAATAGCCATCATCATCACACGCACATCCTTGTAGTCGATATAGTCAATCTTGTCGACACAAAAACGGCACACCTTCTTTCGACGAAAACCACCGCCACCTCGACGAAAGCCACCATCCTTCTTATCACTGTCATCATCTTTTCTTGCACCGCGACGACCACCTCTAGGTTCACTCATGACTCCACCTCTGTCTGCGGGGCGGCACCGTCCTCGTCAACAGGCTTAGGCTCAGGCTCAGGCTCAGGCTTAGGCTCAGGCTTAGGCTCAGAAGTTTCGGCTTTGTTGGCTTCTTTAGCTAAAGCAGCTGAAGTCGGCCCTCTCGCCGCTCGGCGCCGGTTCTCTTTACCTTGGCGCCGATCCCGAACGTGCTTGGCCTTTCGGAGATCTTCGTCCACCCTCACCACGATATGCCTTAGAACTTGATCGTTTACCCGTAAACGACGGTCAAGTTCACCTACCATCGCACCAGGGCCATTAATCAACTCAAGAACATAGATTCCTTCGCGGTGGTTGTTGATCTCATAAGCAAGGCGCCGTCGACCCCAAATATCCGTGTTTTCAATTTCACCGCCCAGATTGCCAACAATCTCGGAAATCTGAGTATGAAACTCTTTTACGCTTTCGTCGTCCATCTCTGGACTAAGAACATAAATCAGTTCGTATTGTCGTAATTCGCTCATTAATTCTCCCTTCGGTCTTAACGGCCAGCGGCTGTGCCGTGGCAAGGAGTCCCCGAAGTAAATTTTCCAGTTTCATGTCCAAAATTAATGCAATTAATCGGCTACCTGATCAACACGATTGAAGCGGTTCATCATAACGTCAATTCCGTCAATCACAAACGATTGTACGGCATCAACCGCTCGATCGATAACATCTTTCATTTCTCGGCTCTCCAAGTCGTCAAACCTCGAGAGCACGTGCCCAGTAAGTTTACGACCGTCGCCACCACGACCGATCCCAATACGTAACCGGGAAAAAACATCGGTTCCCAGTGAATTGATTACTGATGCCAGCCCGTTGTGCCCGCCATCCGAACCAGACGGGCGCGCTCTCAAACGACCAAGCGGGAGATTAGCATCATCAGTCACGATCAGCATTTCAGACAGTTCAATCCGATAAAACAATCTAATCCTATCGACGGCCTCACCGCTTCTGTTCATAAACGTAAGTGGCTTCGCCAACATAATCTGCATTCCGGCGCCACGTTGACGCGCCATTAGAGCATTGGTAGGCGCTGACTCAAACTCTAGACACAAACGGCGTGCCAATTCGTCAACAACGTCGAACCCAACGTTATGTCTCGTCCCGCTGTACTTAGAACCAGGATTCCCTAGCCCAACGATCAACTTCACGCGCCCTCAAAATTCTCGCGCGACGTGCGTGTCCCCGTTCTAAGTTATTTCTGGTTTTCGCTAAATGCCAAAATCCAGTCAACCTGTATGACGAAATGAAATTTAGCCAAACCCCGAAATCAATCCTTAGCCCGGTCCTCGCCTTCGCTCGCGCCCTTCTTCGCCACCTCAGGTTCACCGCCTTCGCCCTCAGGAGTTTCAGCGCCCTCAGCAGCCGCTTCGTCAGTCTCTTCCTCTTCTTCAACCTTGGGCGGTATGACATGAACGAGCAAAGTATCTGGATCACTGACAGGAGTCCACCTGACATCCTTCACGAGGTCACCCAGCCGAACGCCGTCGCCAATTAGCAGTTCTTGCACGTCAACTTCAATGTGCTCAGGAATTTCAGCTGGCATGCACTCGATCTGAACATCACGAGTCACAAAATCAAGCAGGCCTTCCTGTTGCTTAACACCAGCAGCTTCTCCACTGAGAGTTATCGGTACAGTTACCGTAATCGCCTTATCCATCGCCAAACGAAAAAAGTCCACATGAAGTAAGTCACTATGGATGGGATCGACTTGAAACTCCTTGACTAGAACCCGACCAGAACCTTTCCCATCAACCTTCAGCTCGATCAAAGTGTTGACCCCTGATTCTGAGCGTAAGATTTTCAGCAGCTCCTTTGGATTAACAGCTATTGACTGAGCGCCCTGGAGTTCTCCCCCGTAAACAGTAGCCGGCACCTGCCCGACCTTCCGTAACCGTCGCGCTTCGTTCTTGCCTCTGGTGTCCCTAGCAACTCCGTCTAGTATCACTTCCATCGTTACATTCTCCGCCGATTGATCTTGAAAAAAATCAGACAAACAGGGACGAAACCGATGTTTCCTGATGAATGCTCTGAATCGCCCTGCCAAGCAAACTTGCCACAGACAGGACCTTTATTTTGTCAGAATCTAAAAACTCTGACCTCAAAGGAATGGTATTCGTCACGATCAAGCGCTCCAAAGGGGAATCAGTAACACGTTCGAATGCAGGCCCGGACAAAACTCCGTGCACAGCGCAGGCCATAACGCTTGACGCTCCATTGTCACAAAGCGCTTGTGAGGCTTGGCGCAAGGTTCCCGCTGTGTCGACAATATCATCCTGTATGATACAAACGCGATCCTTAACCTCCCCTACTACATGCATAACTTCAGCGTGGCCGTCTTCAGAACGACGTTTATCGATGATCGCTAGTTCAGCATCGAGCCGTTTCGCATAGGCTCGCGCACGTTCCACGCCGCCAGCGTCTGGAGAAACGATAGTCACTTTCTCTTGCCGGTGGTCGCGCAGAAGGTAGTCTATAAACACAGGCGCAGCAAATAAGTGGTCAACAGGAATATCGAAAAAGCCTTGAATTTGAGCCTTATGCAAATCCATAGTCAACACTCGATCTGCACCTGACGCACTTAACACGTTCGCTACAAGCTTCGCCGATATCGGCACACGTGGTTTGTCCTTTCGATCCTGCCTAGCGTAGCCGTAATAAGGAATAACTGCAGTTATTCGCGCAGCCGATGAACGGGTAAACGCATCGATCATCACGCACAACTCGACTAGATGGGAATCCACGGGCGTGCAAGTTGGCTGGACCACAAACACGTCGGTCCCTCGGATATTCTCGTCAATCTGGAAGGACACCTCGCTATCAGAAAATCGACGGAGGCACGCACGTCCCATGGGAACACCCAGCACCTGAGCAATTTCCTTAGCAAGGGCTGGATGAGCACTGCCTGAAAAAAGCTTTAGGTCCCCATTGTGAGTCGGCAAGTGAACCTCAAAATTTCGATCAAAATTTAGCCATTTGCGCGCGGGTGGCTGGGGCGGAAGGATTCGAACCTTCGAATACGGGATTCAAAGTCCCGCGCCTTGACCGCTTGGCCACGCCCCATTTGCGCGCTAGGCAGCTTGCGGTCGTTACTCAGCAGCAAACCCACCACAATTAGCCCAAAAATGTGGCGCAGCCGCTAATCTTAGTCGATGAACCATTCACCCGCAAGGTCAGTCTCGAATGATTACAGCCGTCCTTTTCGCAAACTCATCTCGCGCTACGGTACGGTGAAGAAACGTTCGCCATCCAGAATTATTCACGGCTTTTCTTGCGGTCAACGCATCATACCGGTTACGAAAAAGACCGAAGACGGCAGAACCACTACCAGTCATCGCAGCATAAATGGCACCCGCTTGGCTTAACCTCTCTATGACCATACCGAGTTCTGGATGACGCTGTGTCACTACATCTTGAAGGTCGTTCCTGAGACAAGCAAGATCTGTTCGCCAACCTCTGGCTCTTGTTATAGTCGACGGCCTAAGAGAGTCATAATCCCACCATCGGTAGGCCTTAGCGGTCGAAACGCCAAATGCTGGCACCACTAAAACTAGCCAAAAGCTATCTAGGGACCGTAAAGATCTGAGACGCTCGCCTCTTCCAGTTGCCACAACAGTGCCACCCCGAAAAAAAAAGGGTACGTCACAACCAACAACAGCACCGATCTGCAGTAATACCGCCGTACTCAGCCTGGGAGCCCAAACCTCGGACAAGCCCCGCAAAGCCGAAGCCACATCACTACTCGCACCACCAAAGCCGGCAGCTATCGGAATCTTCTTTTTGAGGTAAATTGACACGTCTCGTGGTGCACCTCGTCGACCGATTCTTTGCCATAATCGCTGCGCAGCCTCCCATATCAAGTTCGATGAATCCCGAGGCACGCCGTTCGATCGACTTCTCACCGCAAACGGTCCACGCCGACACCGAATTGAAACTGTGTCCGCTAAATCAATCGACTGCAGAATCGTATCCAGCTCGTGAAAACCATCCTCTCGCCGCCCAAGAATCCTGAGATCTAGATTGATCTTTGCCGGCGCATCGATGAACAATCTCATAGGAATCGCAGTGTCCAATTATTCAAGGTCTACCGTCCTTGAGCTCCTACTTCACCGGACCATTCCTCGAAAGCAACAGTGGCAAAATCTGCACGCGGTCGCGCCAGAAACACCTCAGAATGCAGGACGGTATTGACGTTGAGCCGAGAAACCCGAGCCGTAAAATCCGTCTCACCCATCGGCCCGTCTACCTGTGCGCGAATTAAGCGCGGCAACCCCCGAACATGTTCTGAGTATGCAAGAACCAACGGCCCTTGTGTGCCAGACAGAATAGTAGGCACACCATCCACATGTCGAATATATGCAGTCGCATCTCCTTCAAGTTCGACGGCAATCCAGTTATCGCCATAGGCTCGTGCCGTTATTCCGAGCGGCTCAGGAACAAGACAACCAGTCATAACTGCCCGGAAAGCGTCAGGGGTAAGCGTCAAGCCAGTCAGTGCATAGAGCAGCTCACTCGGAGCAGCATCGTAAATCACTTGCCGTTTAGGCGGTAAGATAAGCGTTGCTGAGCTGGAATAAGCTGACAAAACAAAGCGCGGCGCACCGAAAGGAGACAGCCCTTCCAAGCGAAGCGATGCGGGACGAGCTAAAGCTCCGCGCACTCGGCCCCGCAGGGCCTTCTCACCCACTCTCCCTCGGACGGTCAGAATAAACTCCATAGTCCGAACCGTCCGGCATGCTTCTGTAGCCTGTGCCAGAAGGCCAACATAATCGCCATAAGGCACGCCAGCGCCCTCCGGAAAACGGATATCAGAGGGTGCCCTTGAACAGGCCAATAATGAAGCAACGGCAACGCCGACAACAATATGAGCACTGCGCGTCAAAAAAGCAGCTCTAAAATCGATGATTGACAACAAAATTCAGCACCGGAACTATCGAGCCTCATCGATCTTTATTTCGATCCGTTCAGGGTCAATCTCATCTCCGTCCCCAGCTAGAGCTCGCTTCCAAGCCTCTACTGCCTCACCGAACTGACCGAGGCTAAACAATAGGTCGCCAAGATGATCCTGAACAACAGAATTTTTTGGCAATTGAACAGCCGCTGCACGTAACGGCGGTTCAGCAAGGTCTAGGCGATCCAGTTTGAAGTATGCCCAGCCCAAACTGTCGAGATAAGAACCGTTGTGCGGGTCTATAGCTACAGCCTGTTCGAGCAGGACAACCGATTCCTCAAGCCGCTCCCCGCGATCCGCCAGCATGTAACCGAGGTAGTTAAGTGCCATCTCGTGGTCAGGGTCGCGGTCTAAAAGCATTCTAAACGTACGCTCCGCATTAACGAACTGGTCATGCTGTTCAAACACTGCGCCAAGCTGAAACAATATCGAAGTGTCTTCCGGAAAGCTTGCCAATGCCGTTTCAAGAAGGGCAACCGCTTCGTCCGAACGACCATGGCCGCTGTAGAAATTTGAAAGAATGATGTACGCCGTTGGCCGACCATCGCTTCTCTCCAAAGCCTCCTCCAGCACACGAGCAGCGTCTTCCACCGAACCCTGTCTCTCTAATACTTGCGCTTCAATACGTGAAAGAGTCAAATTGTTCGGGTGGTCATTTCTTGCACGCTCAACAATCTGCATAGCCTCGGAAACCCGGTCGCTATCAACATAAACCTGAGCAAGTCTCATGCCAAATGCGACGCTCTCAGGTATCAACTCAAGGACCTCCTCATAGGAAGCTGCAGCGCGCTGGAGAGCACCAAGCCGTTCGTGAGCGAAACCGATGCGGCCGAGAACACCAACAAGCTGCCGGGGATCTGAGACGCGACCACGAACCTCCTCAAGGACAGGCTCAAGAGTATTAATGACTTGCTGAAACTCCCTTCGCCGTTCAAACACCTCAGCCAGCGCAAACGGGCCACGCAACCCACTTGGTTCAAATTCGATAAGTTGACGAGCCGCGTTTTCAGCTGCTTGAAAATTATTCAAGCTGAGTTCTACATTCGACAGGAGAACAAGTGCCCTAGCATCACGTGGTCGCATTTCGAGTAAGTCTCGAAGCACATCACGCGCTGCCGAAGGGTCCCCATTCGCGACGAGCGCGTTAGCGAGTCGACGTCGCACGCTTGCGCTCCGAACATTTCGTGAAACCGCGAGACGAAAAGCGACAACAGCATCGTCCCATCGCTGCTGGCGTTCATACAATTCACCGAGACGTTCATACAGTCGAAACGAAGGTCGCCCATTAGTCACTGCCGCCTCAATTACAGTCAGCGCATCTTCATCACGACCGACCTGTTCATAAGCATGCGACAGCAACAGTGCTGATTGCCCTGATCTTAAACCGTCCTGTTCAAGCGTCTCAAGCAACTCAATCGCGTCCGACGACCTCTCAGCAATCAGATAGAGACGTGCCAGCGTCAGTTCTACTTGCAAGTCTGGTAGAAGGCTTCCGCGGGCCTGCTCAAGGTGAGTAATCGCCTCAGTTGCATCGGCGATCGTTCCGTCTTGGTCGTTCGCGATCGAAGAATAAATAAGACCGAGAATTCGGTGCGCAGTTAGATTCGCTGGTTCGCGTTCAAGCGCCGAACGCGCCGCGGTCACAGCCTCCTCGCGACGGCTGGCCCGAGAAAACAGAGACGCTAATTCAGCTAACGGTTCACCCGAATAAACGTCAAGTTCCGCTGCCTCTCTGAAGGAGCGGATCGCGCCGTCACCGTCTCCATCATCCTCAAGAAAACGACCGAGCATAAAGAGTCGGTAGGCTTCCGCCTGTTGCTCTGCCGACACACCCTCGGCACCTGACTGCGCCTCAAGATTCATCGACAACGAAAAAACCACTAGGCTGAATACACTGAAATAGAGCTGGCAGCGATGGATCATAGGTCGATTTTTTCACAGGTCACGTCTCACGACAAGCCGACACTTAACGTTCTGATATAGTGGCCACTAAAAGTGGTCTAACACGTCCGACCGATGGTTCCACATGGAATTCGCTAATGAATATTGATCCAGAGCTACTGAAAATTCTCGCCTGCCCAGCATGTAAAACCCCGGTCAAGCTTGTTCATGACGGAACCGGCTTGAAATGCGAACAATGCCGCCGTGTCTTTCCAATCAAAGACGACGTCCCGGTGATGCTTCTCGACGAAGCGACCATAGAGACATGAATTAAAGAGGGTTGACAAACAACCATGACCAAGCGGAGTCAAATCTCAACACCCACATCGGCACAGCTTGACTCCGCGGCATGGATAGCACTTCTTTTTTTCGTGGCGTCAGTTCAACTGTCGATCGCTGTATCGGCCATTCTATTGACAGTCGTACTACTTCTTTGTGTCGCGAAGACGACCATCGCTGGAGAATTTCCTGCCGTGCCATCTTTCTTTTGGCCTCTGGTTGCCTATTCCGCTTGGACCATGGTTTCGGTCGTTTACTCACCTAAGCCGGAAATCAGCCTCATCGAATCAAAGGAAGTACTTCTATTTCTTGTCGTCCCAGCTGTATTTCAGTTAAGTCGAGGAAGACGCGCCACAATTCTTGGCACTGTGATCCTAACAGTCGGGGCGATTACTGCTGTCGTCGGTCTAGTGCAATACGGAATACTGGAATATGACAATCTGGGAAAACGTCCGCTTGGCTCAATGGGACACTACATGACCTATTCAGGACTTTTGATGATGGTTATTTGTCTTGCTGTTTCTCGCATACTTTTCTCCGCTCCTGATCGTGTATGGGCTACGTTAGTGCTTCCGGTACTTTGCGTCGTTCTAGCATTAACCCTCACTAGGAGCGCATGGATTGGCGCTTGCATAGGTGTTAGTGTCCTTTTTGTTCTCAAGGTCAAGTTCGTTCTGGTTCAAAATGATTTTCGCTGGCTTAACCGGGCTCCTGCCGCCGGTGCAATCATTTTTGCCGTTGCTGCCATAGTCGTTTCCCTCGCACCAGCCCAACTCACCGACCGAGTATTGGCGACCTTTGATCTGCAAGACCCAACCAATCGAGACCGCTTCGTAATGGCAAGCATTGGCGCCGAAATGGTCCGCGATCATCCCGTCACTGGGGTTGGCCCTGAAATGGTCCAAGAACGATATGCAGACTACAGGCCTGCAAATGCCGTAAATGCTACGAATCCCCACCTACACAATGTCCCCCTCCAAATCGCGGCCGAAAGAGGACTTCCTGGACTGGTCATCTGGGCATGGTTCATTGTGATGGTGACAGCTAATCTAATTCGCCAATTAAGCTCTCCGCCCACTAGAGCACTCGCCGCTGCTGGGTTAGCGGCCATCGCATCTATGCTTAGCGCTGGAATGTTTGAATACAATTTCGGCGATTCTGAATTTCTTATGATGCTGCTAGTTCTTGTCACGCTACCGGCCGCAGCCGCAACGACCACCACGAAGTGATTCCGCACCGCCAATACTGTCCACTGTTCATCTTGCTAACCGCAGTTTTAGTCAACGCCCAGCCACCAATTTTTCTGACCGGGACCGTCGTGGACGGCGTCACAAACAGCCCGATTCAAGAAGCGACAATTCGGAACGGCACTCAAATGGCTTCCACCGACGACGAAGGAAAATTCATTATTGAATTCGATCCTAATAAGAATTCACTTCGAATAACCGCGGACAACTATCTCGACACAACAGTGCCATTGAACCTCCCAATCGTAAATACCGAACTCGAAATTCTTCTTTTCCCAAACGCATTCGCCGAAACGGTACAGGTCGTGTCACCAGTTCCCACCTCGGAACGACCCTCATCAACGCCAATCGAAGCCGAGGAGGTGTTCCAATCTGCCGGTAGCCTCGACAACATCTTCAGAACTCTCTCCACTCTACCAGGGGTCGCATCAACCGGAGATTTTGGCAGTCGGCTAGCTGTACGTGGAGGAACACCAGATCAGAATCTGACCGTAATGGATGGAGTGGAAATTCACAATCCCTATCGGCTGTTCGGCCTAGTGGGTGCTTTCAATCCAGAAACCGTAGACCGTTTTGAACTAACAGCGGGAGGCTTTGGAGCAGCGTACGGCGATCGACTATCTTCGCTTCTACTGGTAGACAACCGCATAGGCCATCGTGATTTTCGAGGCTCCTCGTCCGTGAGCATCACCGATACTAACGTGGTCGCAGAAGGCGGGGCGTTTGGCTCAGGTTCGTGGATAATCAGCGGACGACGTACTTACTATGACATCATCGCAGGGTTCTTCACAGAGCAGAACCTTCCTTCATTTAACGACTTGCAGCTACACGGAAACTGGGACATAGGGACTGGGAAACAACTTTCGATTTTTGGCCTTTCGAGCCGTGAAAACACCAATTTCGTGCTCGACTCAGCCGATAGTGACTCCCGAAACACTGGAAATTTCTCTGCTCTAGCGGGAAATAACCTCGTCTCGGTTCAACTCGAAGCCGCACTTGGGTCTAGTGCGATGTCACGCACTATCACGTCGTGGTATAGAAACACTGACCAAATCGCCGTCAACGCTACCTTGGGGTCCTCATCGAGAAGATCGAACTTTCCTGTTGATGAAATTGCTGAAGGGGTTCGGAACATCATCTTCGATAGAAAGTTACTTGTTCGAGATTTTTCGGTTCGGCAGGAATTCACGCTACAACCCTCAGTACAGCACACCATCGAGACGGGAGTAGAAATTCACAACCTAGGCTCTGGAGTTAGCCTATCAATTTCTGGCGACCGAAACGAGACGGTCGCAAATCCTTCAAGCATCCGCGGAGGCTCAGGATTACCTAACCAACTTGATTCGTCACTGGTGGGCACCCGGGGGGGGGCGTGGGTCCAAGACCGCTACGAGCCAACTTCAACAATCTCTGTCGAGCCAGGCCTACGGATCGACTGGAGCACCGTCAATGGCGACGTCACAGTTTCTCCTCGTTTCGCGGCAACGATCAATCTCAACGAAATAAGTCGATTGCGTTTAGCTGCCGGACTCTACACACAAAGTCCCGGATACGAAAAATTGATTCAATCCGATTACTTCTTCGACTTATCAAAAGAGTACATCGTAAACCTCAGACACGAAAGATCAACTCACCTTGTGGGTGGGTTCGAGCAAGACCTCGGAGAAAATCAGTTATTGCGAGTAGAGGGCTACTACAAAACGTTCAATGATTTGATAGTTGGAAAACTAGAATCTAATGCGGCGCGGTCAGAACGCGTCGCCCGATACGACTTTCCGAAGGAACTGCAGCGCAGCGTTCCGAATGATGCACAAATTACGAGCATGCCCACAAACGGTGGTCACGGGAGAGCTTACGGAATTGATGCCTATTTGGTTCGAAACAAGACTGACGCACGACTCAAAGGCTGGCTATCGTATGCTTGGGGCCGCGCTGATCGAGAAACCTATAACTTTCGTTATCCTTTTGAATACGACCGTCGCCACGCATTTAATGCTGTTGGTCAATATCGTCTCGGAGAACAGTGGAGTATAGCGACGACCGCCCAATTAGCGACCGGTTTTCCCTACACGGCAGCTATCGGTCTAAAAGTTGCCGCAGATGAGCAAATTGATGGCCGTTTGAAGCCTGCTCGTGACGCATCTGGAGCTTTAGTCTATGCAATTGACTTTGGCACACTCAACAATCTTCAAAATGGGAGACTTCCTTACTACGCACGAGTCGACCTAAGAATCACCCATCGACCCGGTGGCACCGGCGGTCGCTGGCTCTGGTTCGTAGAGGTAATTAACGCGCTCAAACGCGACAATCCAGTTGAACTAGAGACGGCCCTTGCCTACGACCCAAGCGGATTAACACCCCGTATCATCGAAAATCCGACGGCCGGCTTCCCTCTACTCCCATCGTTTGGAGTCCGTGTTAGGTTCTGAGCTTAACAGTCGGCTGTCGGTTTGTTTCGAGACTTGTGCCACCATCGGCCAATCGCCTCTTAAAACTAGTGTCTAAAATGACGTCGGCCCGTAAATACCATAGCTATGTCACGTTCGTTCGCAGCTTCGATAACTTCATCGTCCCTCTTGGATCCGCCAGGTTGAACAACTGCAGTCGCTCCAGCAGAAGCGATGGCATCAAGCCCGTCCCGAAACGGAAAAAACGCATCCGATGCGGCAACGGTTCCCTTCAGACCACCGCCGGCCTTCATCGTCGCGACGTTAACTGCATCGACGCGACTCATCTGACCGGCGCCAACAGCGACAACACGGTCGGCTCGGGCGAAAATAATCGTGTTGGACTTAGTGTGAGCACAAACCCGCCATGCGAATCGAAGTGCTAACCACTCGTCTTCCGTGGGCTCTCGCTTTGAGACTGCCCGAAGGGTTGTATTTTCGGCTACGTTAGCGCCAGCTTTCCATTCGGGCTCGCACTCAACAACCTGATCACGCTCTTGCACCAGCCACGCACCAAGAATTGAACGTATGTCTTGGCAGTGATTCCTGGAATCCTTGAAGTCAGCAACCAAGAGACGAAGATTTTTCTTGGTCGCCATCACAGGCAGTGCCGCTTCAACGATACCCGGCGCAACAACACCCTCAATAAAAGTCGATGTAATAGCTGCCGCCGTATCAACATCGATAGGGCGATTAAGACCAACTATTCCCCCAAAAGCTGACAACGGATCCACTTCACGCGCATTTACATATGCATCTCGAAGACTTCGGGCTGTGGCCACTCCACTCGGGTTGGTGTGTTTGATAACGACGGCGGCGGGACCCGAGAACTCAAGGACTAACCTAGCCGCGGCGTCAAGGTCGAGCAAATTCGTGAAGGATAACTCCTTGCCTTGAATGAGTTCAGCAGCACCAAATCCCCAACTGTCGTGCTCATCAGACGCATATAGTGCCGCCGATTGGTGTGGATTTTCTCCATAGCGAAGATCCTGCAATTTCGGCGCACGAACAATCACCTGTTCCGGTACAGGCCCATTCAGTTTGAGAGGCGACCGAGAAAACGCCTGGCCTCGAGTATCTACTGCAGATAACGCGGCTGCAATTGTCATATCGAATGATGCGGTATGCGCGAAAGCTTTTCTGGCAAGGTTAAACCGAAATCTCCTGTCCGGCCCGTCTGGTCTATCAAGCGCCTCAAGAAGGTCTCTATAGTCATCAGGTTCAACAACAACCAGCACATCTGAGAAATTTTTAGCTGCCGCACGAACCATACTCGGTCCACCAATATCAATCTGTTCGATGAGCTCGTCAAACGTTGTATCGTTGGCTGACGCGGCCTGAGCAAACGGATAGAGATTAACGACCACAATGTCGATTGGCGTTATTCCCTGATTTTCGAGAGCGGCCAAATCGTCAGGTCGATCTCGACGAGCTAAGATCCCCGCATGAATCGCAGGGTGCAGCGTTTTAATACGACCGTCCATCATCTCTGGAAACCCAGTGATCTTAGACACGGCAGTAACGGATAGCCCAGCGTTGATTAGAGCCCGCTCAGTTCCTCCCGTAGAAACAAGTTCGGCCCCACGCGCGATGAGACCACGTCCAAGATCGACCAATCCAGTCTTGTTTGAAACACTCAAAAGCACACGCATCACTACAGCATTACCTCCTCAACCAGTGTCGGAAACACCACCCATACAATTCAGCCCACTATGAGCACATAATCATCGACCTCGAGATTTTAACGAACAAAACACCCACAACAGCTTCACACCAACAAAAGCCGTCACTTCGTCGAAAATCCGCATTCCGTTCATAACAGAACGGCACGAAATAGTAGAGCCCGTTAATGTTCCCGCATAGTCAGGCACTTGATCACAACCAAACCAACATCGATTAATAGCGGACTAAAAGGTTTTTCAACTCACATCCGCTACAGAACCGATTAACGGCCAGTTGTTCTGCTACATTACCTAAAAGTAGAGATACCACGCGGCCGTGGCACCTCGCCGGCGTCATGCACGGTTGATCAAAATCCACACCAGTGGCAACCACAACTCTCTCGCATAAGGAACAGGTCGATCGTCGACGAGAACAATGCACTCATCATAGCGTCCTACAATTTCAAACAAATTTCGAAGTTTCACAGCGTCGTCAGGAAAATAACGAGCACGGTGGTGTAAGGCATCGCCTTCGCCAACAACACGATATTCGGCCGACTCACGAGCAAGATCAACTGCCCGCTCGTAGTCATCACCGTCGAATCGAGGAAAACTTAGCGTAATGGAAAAGGGTCGTTTTGAAGGTCCAAATAAAACCTCGTACAAATCTGGATTAAGGTCTGCTATTTCTTCAGCAGACGGTTCCTCTCGCAAATTGACATAGGGCCAGAATCGGTCGCTGGGGCGGTACTGCAATCGCGATTCCGTAAGAATGCTTTCCGAAGAGGCTGGCGTGCGAGTGTCAGTCATTGCTCGCAGTTATACTGATAGTATCCTCAATGAACATCTACAAGATCAAGTTCGACCACAGGCGTTTTCGAAGACTAGGGCTGAATTAGCAGTGGAATAGGAAACAGCACCCAATAAACCACATTGAGCTAATCTTTCAAGCTGCACAATGACTCGTAGGACTACTTGATCAAGACTGATGAGGAAAATCCTGAATCGCTTCATATCAGGCGACGACTCTATGGAGAAGCTCGCCGCCTCCTCCCTCAGGAAAGCCTAGAGTTCAAACCCCACTGAAGCCTATGAATGAGTTTCGCGCTATTCCGTCGATCGAACAACTCCGTCAGACTGATTTGGTTCGACGGCTCGAAGAAAAATACGGTCACACAATCACCGTGATTGGTCTTCGCGAGGAAACCAAACTATTACGCGACAGCCTCAGAAAAAATCCTGATTTCGTTAAAGATTCAAATGCCGCTACTCAACATATTGAAAAGAACGTAGAAAAACATCTTCTTCGATTGGCTACTCCATCTCTCCAGTCTGTGATTAACGCAACAGGAATCATCGTCCACACAAACCTAGGACGCGCGCCTCTTGCAACCACTGCTTGCAACCGCGTCCGGGAAATAGCAGCTGGTTACTCGAACCTAGAATACGACATCACCCACGGAACACGCGGCAGCCGTACTCTACACGCAGCCGACCTCTTACAAACTTTGACCGGTGCCGAAGCCGCAGTTGTGGTCAACAATAATGCCGCTGCAGTACTACTGCTACTAGCTGCACTGGCTCCTGGTCGAGAAGTGATTATCTCCCGTGGAGAATTGGTAGAAATCGGCGGCGGTTTTAGAATTCCAGACGTGCTTCGCCAGTCCGGAGCGAATCTCCGCGAAGTGGGAACTACAAACCGGACAAATGTCAATGACTATGCCGCAGCGATTAGTGAGAAAACTGCACTAATCCTGCGTGTCCATCCATCCAATTTTCAAATTACGGGATTTTCCGAGCGCCCTAGTCTAATACCACTCGTCGAGGCGGCTAATCGCTTTGGTATTCCAGTTGTCGAAGACCTCGGCAGCGGCTCTCTGAAAACTATACCTGCGCTCGAAGGCGAACCTACGGTTCGCGACAGTATCGAAGCGGGCGTCACCGCATGTACATTCAGTGGTGACAAATTACTTGGAGGGCCCCAAGCCGGCATCATCGTTGGTCAGCGGTCGGCAATTGACCTGCTTACAGCACACCCACTCATGCGCGCACTTCGGGTAGACAAACTGACATATGCAGCACTAGAAGCAACGCTTATAGAACATATAGCTGACCGGTCGGCTGAAACAATTCCTGTCCATCGAATGCTCGGAACCACCAATGCACTACTCACGAGACGGGCCAACCAAATCATTTCACAACTCGCTCGATTTGAAGCATTGAACGTCGAGATTGTGTCAAGTCGGGCTGCTGTCGGAGGAGGAAGTACGCCAGGTCTCTCGTTGCCGAGTCTAGCCCTCTCGATTAAGATGACTGCTGTATCTTCAAGCAATTTGTTTGACTACTTGCGTAGCGAAAAGCCTCCTGTCGTGGGACGAATCGAAGACAATCGATTACTACTCGACCTAACCACAATCCTCCCCGAGCAAGATCCGGCACTCGTAAAAGTACTATGTGAGATCGCAAACAACGAGGAAATTCCTCATCATGCTCTTTAACTAAGGCCTCGGCGTAGCTGACAGATCTCGTCGGCGTGGACAGAGGTCGCAAGAAAGTGACTCTCCGTCTTCCGCCATCACCTCTGCCCCCCCGCAGGACCCACGAAGACAGGGATACTTGAACGCTAAACCGACCGACATAATAAGCATGACGAAGACCATGAGGCCTAAAGTCAATAAGAACAATTCCACCATTGGCATTCTACGTCGAAATGACGATCAGTTCATCAATTGCTGTTCCATAATTCTCTCAAATGCCGGAGTCGGCCGATCGCGAAGTTTCCCGTCTTTGTCTTCAACGATGAATAGCGCTGCCCAGTCATTTTCAAGAGCGATAGCAAATCCTTCGTCAGGACCTAAAACTTCAAGCGCCGTAGCCAATCCGTCAGCAAATATGCATCGACTCGATACGACACTTACGGACCGAAGTTGGTGGGTTACCGGAAGTCCTGAGCGTGGGTCAATTGTGTGTGAAACACGAACGCCTTGAAGATCGTAGAAATTCCGATATTCTCCAGACGTCGCCACCGCACCATCTGTCAACCTGAGCACACGATGGATCGCGGTGGTCCCTGGTGTGGGGCGTTCTATGGCAATCCTCCACGGTTGCTCCGCTTCATTCATTCCATACGCCCGCACCTCACCTCCGACTTCAACCAAGTAATCACGAATACCCGCGTCGGCAAGTGCTAACGCTACACGGTCAACACCGTAGCCCTTCGCGATAGCTGACAAATCAATCTGAACGCCAGGACGACGCTTTCTGAGCATCGATCTAGCCCGATTCATTTCAATGTTTTGGTATCCGACTTCATGACGAAGCGCTTCAATCTGTGCACGATCTGGTGCAGTCTCTACAGGTCCTGGAGACCCAAACCCCCACGCATCGACGAGCGGTCCAACAGTCACGTCAAAAGCTCCCCCAGTCAAACGACTGATTTCAAGAGACTCCTCTATGACATCAAGCATGGCATCAGACACGGGAAACGGAATCGTACTCTGAGATTGATTAAATCGAGATAGTTCAGAATCCTCTCGATAGTTCGACATCATCCGGTCGACTTCGTCCAAAATCTTGAAAACTACTGATCGAAGGTTGGCACGTTGTATTTCACTAATCGTATTCTCTACCAACGTAACCGCATACGTTGTTCCCATCGTCGAACCGCGAAACGTGGAAGGAGAAACATTCGACGGTGATTCGCTGGCGCAGGCTGCTGCGACGATGCTCAGCACAATCAAAGTTCGCAACAGCACGGAAACCCCGAAAGGAAGTGATTAGCCGAAATCATCAAACAGAATGTTTTCGTGTTCGACACCAAGACTGTCCAGCATTTCCATACAAGCCTTCAGCATCATTGGCGGCCCACAGAGATAATACTCAACGTCTTCTGGAGCTGGATGCGAACTTAGATAATTGTCGTAAAGCACCTGGTGGATAAAACCAGTTTTTCCTGACCAGTGATCTTCAGGCAGCGGCTCCGAGAGCGCGAGATGCCACCCAAAGTTGTCATATTCAGATTGGATTTGGTTGAAATCATCCACGTAAAACGCCTCACGAAGGCTCCTTGCACCGTACCAAAAACTAATCTTTCGAGTAGTCTGTAACCGACGAAATTGGTCAAAGATATGCGAACGCATCGGTGCCATACCCGCACCGCCACCGATGAAAACCATTTCCGCATCAGTATCCTTGGCAAAAAACTCTCCAAAAGGTCCGGCGATCGTCACTTCGTCGCCTGGCAACAAGCTGAAGAGGTAAGCTGTCATTTTTCCGGGTGGAGTCCCTTCAGGTGCCCTCGGAGGAGGTGACGCCACCCGGACATTGAGCATAATTACGCCTCTTTCATCTGGGAAATTCGCCATCGAATAAGCACGTGTCACTGATTCGTCGAGCGTAACTCCAAACTTCCAGAGGTTGAATTGGTCCCAATCCGGACGATATTCGTCATCGACATCGAAAGTGCCGTATTCGAATGTTCCAGGGGGAGCTTCAATTTGAATGTAGCCGCCAGCCCGAAACGGAACCTCTTCACCGGCTGGCAGTTCAAGGATTAACTCCTTGATAAACGTAGCAACGTTCTGATTCGATCGAACCTTGCATCGCCACTGTCGAACAGAAAAAAATTCCGGCGGAATCTCAATTTCCATGTCTTGTTTGACTTTCACTTGACAGGACAACCGAACGCAGTCACGTTCCTCGCCACGAGAAACATGACTGCGTTCGGTTTGGAGAATTGCACCTCCCCCATCTGTGACGGTTACTTTGCATACACCGCAGGTTCCCTTTCCGCCGCAAGCTGACGGTATAAAGATGGAGTTTGTCGCTAGGGTCCCTAATAGCGTGCTGCCCGATTCCGTGACTAGAGCCTTCTCAGGATCTTTATTAATCGTTATCGTGACATCACCGGTAGCTACCAGCTGTTGCCTTGCGACCATAAGAAGGCCGACCAAAGAAACGATCACGAAGGTAAACATCGCAACGCCGAACGCGACGGTGATCATTCAGAACTTCCCCCAACAATCAAAGTTGAATCCCAGAAAAAGCCATAAAGCCGATCGACATAAGTCCAACCAAAATGAACGTCAGTCCTAAACCACGCAGACCTTCGGGAGGATTGCTATACCTGAGCCGCTCACGAATTCCCGCAAGCGCCACAATCGCTAACGCCCAACCAAGACCTGAACCGAAACCGAAAACCACACTTTCAGCGAATGTGTAACTCCGCTCAACCATCCAAAGTGATGCACCGAGAATGGCGCAATTGACCGCTATCAATGGAAGAAAAATCCCAAGCGCAGCGTGGAGCGGAGGCATGAAACGCTCAAGAGTCATTTCCACGATCTGCACCATCGCCGCAATGGTTCCAATATAAGAAAGAAAACCTAGGAACGAAAGATCTTGGTTCTCCAAAGTCGGGTGGATCCACACCATAGCCCCTGGTCGAAGCAAATAATGATAGATAAGGTTATTCAGCGGCACGGTAATCAAAAGAACAAAAATCACTGCGCCACCAAGTCCAATAGCAGTTTTAACTTGCCGCGACACCGCCAAGAACGAACACATTCCCAGAAAAAAAGCCAGCGCCATGTTTTCGACAAAGATCGACTTGACGGCGAGGTTAAGGTAGTGCTCAATCATTAATCGTCTTCCGTTTGATCAGTCTTCCAAGTTCGTAGTGCCCAAATAAAAAAACCGATGATGAAAAACGCCCCTGGGGAAAGCACCATCAATCCATTGGGTGTGTACCATCCACCTTCGTTAGCCAGCGCGAACACTTGTGTCCCGAACACCGAACCAGAACCCAACAATTCTCTAAAAAAAGCGGTCCCCATTAGCATGGCTCCGTAACCCAAACCATTGCCAAAACCGTCAATCAGACTCATCGTCGGCGGATTCTGCATGGCGTAGGCCTCTGCCCGCCCCATGATGATGCAATTGGTGATGATCAACCCAACAAACACCGAAAGTTGCTTCGACATCTCGAACAGATAAGCCTTCAGAATCTGATCGACGACAATCACCAAAGAAGCAATAATGGTCAGTTGAATAATGATCCTGATGTTAGTCGGTATCTGGTGGCGAAGCGCACTGACAAAGAAGTTTGACGACATCGTTACCCCGACCACCGCGGCACTCATAACAAGTGCGGTATCCATCTTCGTGGTAACAGCAAGTGCTGAACATATTCCCAATACCTGAAGGGCTATGGGGTTATTGTTGAAGAGAGGATCGATCAGCACGTCCCGAGCCTTGGTCATCAGTCGTCCTCTCCGCCCTGCAATCGGTCAAGATAAGGGCCGTAACCTGCCTGGCCTAACCAAAACCTCAGTAAATTTGTGACCCCACGCCCCGTTATCGTCGCACCCGAAAGACCATCAACAAGCCAAGGGTCTTCCTCCGGCATTCCGACCACCCCTCGCGCTACTGCGATTTCAGGCGTTCCATCGATTCCGAAGACTTTCCGACCATTCCATAAATTCTTCCAACGAGGATTGTCGACTTCGCCTCCAAGTCCAGGTGTTTCCTTATGTTCATAGAACGTTAACCCTCGGATGGTCTCCAGATCATCGTCGATCGCGATAAACCCGTAGAGAAATCCCCACAAACCAAGGCCGTGAACCGGAAGCACGACAAGCTCAAGCTCGTCGTCTGCGTCAAGAACTTCATAAACCAATGCGTGAAAAGGAATGCGATTGATCCCCGCACGATTAGGCGGCGCCACAAAGCTGGTCGCCAGATCAAGCTCAGCCACTCGCTGGTCAAAGAACTGTGGGTCGACCGTCGTCGACTCACCTGTTTCAATACTAATCACAACCTGCCGAATCTGGGTAAACCGGTCTATCGTCTCCTCACGAGTGAGTCGTTCATCTTCCGAAACAAGCCCTGCAGCAACAAGCACGTTTCGCTGCCTATCAAGAGTCTGGTTCAAAAGCTGACGGTCCTCAAGCAGGACCTTCGACGATGAAACGAAAATCGCACACGTGACACACACTAAAGCAGCAAACGAGAGGTTATAGAAAACGCTACCTTGCATATCGCGCCTTCCGTCTCCTGATATTCGCTTGCACCGCAAAATAATCGATAAGCGGCGCAAACAAGTTCATGAAAAGGATGGCGAGCATCATCCCTTCCGGATAAGCTGGATTGACAACACGAATCAGCACAACCAACACGCCAATAAGAAATCCGTAGGCATAATGCCCTGTTAAAGATGATGGCGCAGAAACAGGATCAGTCGCCATGTAAACCATTCCAAACGCCCATCCAGCCGTGACAATATGCCAACTGGGAGAAACATCAAAAAATGGATTTGTTACAGAATCGAAACTATTCAGAAACAACGCCATCATTAACGTCCCCGCCGTGACGCTTGCCATAATGCGCCAAGAGCCAACTCCCGTGAACATGAGAAACGCTGCACCGAGTAAACAAGCCAGCGTGGAAGTCTCCCCCATCGAGCCCGGAACAAGACCAATGAATGCAGTCCACCAGTCCGCCGTGGAGGTGATGGCAGTTGCACCGCCGAGCGTAGCTTCAGCAAGCAGGGTCGCACCACTAACGCCTTCTACAGAGGTATCAGCCGCTATCCAAACCGAATTTCCCGACATCGCCGCTGGGTACGCAAAAAAAACGAATGCCCTTGCAACCAAGGCTGGGTTAAGCACATTCATCCCAGTTCCGCCAAAGATTTCCTTACCGACAACGATGCCAAATGAGATCCCCAGAGCAACCTGCCAAAGAGGAATTGTCGGCGGAAGAATGAGTGGAAACAGCATGCCAGTTACAAAAAAACCTTCGTTTAGTTCATGCTTCCGAACGACGGCAAAGATAAATTCCCACAAACCTCCAACGACAAATGTGACGATAAGAACCGGTAAATAGTAGAGACCGCCATGCACCAGACAGCTCATCATGTCGTCAGGAGAAAAACTTAGACTAAGTATCTCCATCACACTCGTCTGCCATGTCTGAAGTACTGCAGCACCATTGGAAATAGCAAGATTCGCCTGATAGCCAGTATTGTAGAAAGCCATATAGATGCAACCGACCAAGGAGATGACAACGGTCATCATCATCCGTTTAAGGTCTAGGGCATCTCGCACGTGGGACGCACCGGTCGTTACGTCACCAGGCGTGTAGAGAAAAGTATCCTGCGCCTCCCACAAGGGGTAGAGCTTCTCTAATTTGCCACCAGTTTGAAAATGATGGGCTTGGGAATCAAGCAAACGCCGTAGCAACTTCATGAAGGAAACGACCTACCCTTCCTTCTCAAGGATTTCCAGAACATTCCGTAAGTGCAAACCAAACTCTGTCTTGCCCGCATCAACAAAAGTGCACAAGGAGACGTCTTCCTCCACCAGTTCGAGACAGCCTAATTCCTCTGCGCGCTCAACATCCGTCATCACGAGTGCACGAAGCAAGGACGTTGCCATCAAATCAAGCGGCATTACGCGCTCATAGCTACCAATTGGAATGATGGCTCGACGTGATCCATGCGTGGATGTAGTCAAAGCTAACTCCCGCTTTGGCCACAGAGACGACAAGAAACTTCGGACCGTTGAAAATTTTTTCAGCCCAGGGGTCAACCACCCAAGAAATTCGCGATCTCTCCCCTCCTCTAAAACGGATACTTGCTGGTGATACCTACCCAAATAGCCATCGACCTTCCCGGTAGCTCTTCTACCGGAAAACACCGAACCAGAAATAATCCGAATGTCTAACCGGTTATCCACCTCCTCATTTACTAGCTCGTCGATCGATGCACCGACTCGAGTGCGCAACAGTCGAGGCCTCACAACAGGGGGACCAGCCAGAGACACAACTCGAGTTGAATCTAGCACCCCCGTCCGAAAAAGGGTTCCCGTTGCAATTACATCCTGAATACCGATGTGCCACACAACCTTCTGGCGATCAACGGGGTCTAGGGCATGAATATGCAATCCGACGGTGCCTGCGGGATGGGGCCCTGTAAATGTTTCGTGACGCACTTGGTCCGTGGTTGAAACACTGAAATTCGGATTTAAAGCCGTACAGACGAAGACCGGACCCGTAGTCAACCGACTAAGCGCCGAAACTCCCAAGTCAAATAACGATGTTCGGCCTTCAAGAATAGAATCAACCGACGGGGCCAAAGGATTCGAATCAATGGCCGTTACAAAAATTGAATGCGGACGTATAGCCGGATTTGCAACGCGGTCGAATGGACGGGCACGTAACGCAGTCCATTGACCAGACTCAAGAAGAAGTGCCCGTACATCGCTCTCGGAAAGACCGCTTGGGTGGCGTCCGGAAAAACTCGAGAACCTTATGGTCTCCGGCTCTCGCCCTTCCGTTTCAGCACGACTTTGCTCAATTACGACTGACTGTAAGGCACGCCGGTTTCCGCGGTGTACGCTTACTACCGTTCCGGCTGAAGGCGCTGTGTACCGTACATCTGGCGTCGTTTTGTCTTCGAACAAGAGTTGTCCACGTGCCGCAGAATCGCCGACAGTAACGTGCATCCGAGGTCGAAGCCCAATACCGTCAGCCGACTGAATACCGACGTAACGCGTCGGCTTCGCGATTTCAAGATATTGTTCGGGCTGGCCGGATATTGGAAGTGTAAGACCTTTTTTTACTATGTGTTCTGGCATTATTGCGAGTGAAAAGTCGATTCAAAATCTGGAAAACTGAGTCGGATTCGCGTTCTCGCAGCCGATATTGTGAAAAAAGTATCAATATGGCCCAAAAAAAACGACCGCCACAATTCCGACGGCCCCTATCGGATGCTCATCCTACCCCGCGAATTGACTGAAGTCAATCTTATGCGAACGGAACTAAATTGACGCGTATCTCACCGTCATTAGAGCACCAAGTTCCAATTTGTTACTTAGGTAGAACCCACAGAAATTACCAATCGAAAGCCACAACATGTGCTGTTCCAGAACTAGCCTAGATCAACGTAACTCTATTTTTGACAATAAGTTAGATTTGACTTACGACACCGTGGCAATTAGGCTCAATATAAGTTGACCATCACACTAAATGGCGAAACGTTCGAATGCTCTATGCCGCTAACCATCGGCGAGTTACTGGACAAACTTCAAATTGATCCTCGGAGAGTTGCAGTCGAACACAACCTAAAAGTTCTCAAACGAAATTCTTATAGCTCAACCGAGGTAACCGATCGGGACTGTGTGGAAATCGTCAATTTTGTGGGTGGCGGATGATCACAGATCACACACTACAAATAGCTGGCAAGACTTTCCAGTCGCAGTTAATTGTCGGTACTGGGAAGTACACTTCTTACGAAGTGATGAAACGTGCACACCTAGCGTCAGGCGCCGACCTAGTAACAGTCGCGGTCAGGCGAGTAAACCTCAACGAAAGAAACCGAGAATCACTCATCGACCACATAGACACAGACCGATTCGACATACTTCCCAACACTGCAGGATGTTTCTCGGCGGACGAAGCAATCCGAACGGCTCGCTTGGGACGGGAAGCCGGGCTTTCCAACTGGGTCAAACTGGAGGTTATTGGCGACAAACAAACACTCTTTCCAGACAATGATGCACTGATTGCAGCAACACGCATACTTGCAAGAGAAGGCTTCATCGTACTCCCTTATACCAACGACGACCCGATTGCCTGTCGTAAACTCGAAGACGCCGGTGCTGCTGCTGTTATGCCTTTGGGCGCACCCATCGGTTCCGGGCTAGGCATACAGAACCGTAACAATATTTCTATCATCAAGGAATTCGCTTCAGTTCCAGTAATCGTTGATGCTGGCGTCGGCACTCCGTCTGACGCTGCAATCGCGATGGAGCTAGGAGCCGATGGTGTCCTAATGAATACCGCAATTGCCGAAGCTGATGACCCAGCTGCGATGGCCGAAGGGATGCGTCTCGCAGTCCGTGCCGGTCGACTCGGTTATCTTGCTGGCCGCATCCCGCGAAAGCGTTACGCCTCTGCGAGTAGTCCTCTCGAAGGAATAATATAAGAACACTTTTTACCGATCGTCAGAGCGCTTGGAGTACTTTCGGTCTGATAAAAACTGAAGGACATTAAACGCTAGTGCCAACGAACTTCGTCTAACGAATTTTTCCTTCAGCAGTTAACCAGTGATCAACAAGAACCACAGCAATCCTCACACGAGAACTTCGTCTCGGCAGACGCTTTTCTAGTCCGAACTGCCACTAAACTCCGACGAATCAACGTTGACTAGAACTGAAACGCGTATTCAGTGCCTAAGCACTGTCAAATTACTGAGTTTTCACTTCTCGCAGCTACTCGCGCCATATCCGCATCAACCATCATCTCGACGAGCCGATTAAAGTCCACCGATGGACGCCAATCTAATTCCGAAATGGCTTTCGACGGATCACCAATCAGATGTTCGACCTCCGCCGGTCGAAGAAATTTCTGGTCGGTATGCACATAATCCTGCCAGTCCAGACCTGCATGAGAAAACGCCACTTCTACAAGATTTAGGACGGAATGACTGATCCCTGTCGCGATCACATAGTCATCTGCTTGGTCCTGTTGCAGCATCTTCCACATCGCACAAACATAGTCACCTGCGTAACCCCAATCGCGCTGCGCGTCGAGATTTCCTAGAGATAGTTTATCGGTTAGACCATGTTTGATCCGAGCCACTCCGTCGGTCACTTTTCTCGTAACAAACTCTAGGCCCCGTCTCGGTGACTCGTGATTGAACAAAATCCCTGAAACAGCAAATAGATTATGGCTCTCCCTATAATTAACGGTTATGTAATGCGCGAAAGCCTTAGAGACTCCGTATGGGCTACGAGGATAAAAAGGGGTTTTCTCAGTCTGAGGTATCTCCCTAACTTTCCCAAACATTTCACTCGACGACGCCTGATAGACTCGAATCGACGTGTCGACATGACGGACCGCCTCCAATACACGGGTGACCCCGAGAGCGTTGTATTCTCCAGTCAACATCGGCTGGTCCCAAGAACTAGGAACAAACGACATAGCTGCAAGATTGTAGATCTCACGCGGCTTGATCTCTTCAAAGATTCGGATCAGAGATAGTTGATCAAGTAAGTTCCCTTCTCGAAAAACAACACGCTCCCTAAGATGTTGGATCCTCCAGTCATTAGGGGCACTGAGACGCCTTACTACCCCAACAACTTCGTAACCCTTTTCCAGCAACAATTCTGCAAGATAGGAACCATCCTGCCCAGTAATACCTGTAATAATCGCTCGCTTAGCCATGTCAATTACAACCTGAAGATATGGGCCGCTTTCATTCCCTGTAACGCGTTCCTTGTATCCACTACTATGGGAGATTTTCGCACGATACTCTCATAGTCAATGCCCTGATGATTCGTTGTTATTACGGCGCAGTCAATCCCACGATCCAAAGCCTCTTCTATCGGCACAGAGCGAAGATCTAGTTGCCCCTCACTCACACCTCTCACAAAAGGATCGCTGTAACTCAACAAAGCCCCGCGTTGAATTAGCGACTGCGCAATATCGAGAGCTGGGGACTCTCGCACATCACCAACATCAGGCTTGTAAGCCACACCTACCAAATGTATGCGTGATCCTTTGACAGATCGCTCACGACTATTGAGAGCCTCTGCGATCCTCTCAACAACATACCGAGGCATTGCTCCGTTTACATACCCAGCTAACTCAATAAATCGACTCTCAAAACCATTTTGTCGTGCTTTCCAGCTAAGGTAAAATGGGTCAATTGGAATGCAATGACCACCCAACCCAGGGCCTGGATAAAAGGGCATAAATCCAAAAGGTTTCGTCTTCGCTGCATCGATAACCTCCCAGACATCCACGTCGAAACTCGAACACATTAATGCGAGCTCATTAACCAAACCGATATTGACAGCTCGGAATGTGTTTTCTAGCAGTTTTACCATCTCCGCAACTCGTGGCGACGAGACCGTCACAACTTCGTCAACACAATGTTCGTACAAAGCCGCCGCCACAGCCGTTGACGCTCGATCCACCCCCCCAACGACTTTCGGAATATTTCTCGTTGTCCATTTCCGATTTCCCGGGTCTACGCGCTCAGGCGAAAACGCCAGAAAGAAATCGGTACCAACATGCAATCCACCCTCTTCCAACCTCGGCAGTACTACCTCGTCGATAGTACCTGGATACGTCGTCGACTCAAGAATCACCAGTTGCCCGGAGTGAAGGTGCTTCGCTATCTGGTCAACCGCCGAAATAACGTATGAAAGGTCTGGGTCTTTCGCCTTTCGAAGAGGAGTAGGCACACAAATATTGATAGTGTCTAAGGTGGAAAGTAGAGAAAAATCCGTCGTGACGCTCAAATGCCCAGACCGAACCAATGTGCTAATGCGTGATGCAGGCACGTCAGCGATGTACGAATTGCCCGCCTTGATCGCTGCAATCTTGTCCGGAACGATATCGAAACCGACAGCTTCCAATCCGGCCGCGGCAAACTCGACAACGAGAGGAAGCCCAACATAACCCAGACCGATTACTCCGACCCGAGCCTCCTTAGATCGAATGCGTTCTAATAACGACTCTGCCACAAAAGTGCCTGATTATGACAGATCAGTTTCGCATGGGACAATTCAACGAATTCAGATTTTTAACCTTTCGAGCAAACCTAATAGTAATGAATCAATAGCGAGATGGAACAGATTGACGTGGCAATCGTCGGAGGTGGCGTCGTAGGGCTCGCTACCGCTCTAGAAACGGCAGGCAGAGGTTATTCGACCTGCATACTTGAGCGCCGCACCAGACTAGGACAAGAAGCCAGCACACACAACAGCGGTGTAATCCATGCTGGACTCTACTATCCTCCAAATTCACTAAAGGCAAAACTTTGCCTCGAAGGACAACAACGAATCTACGCATTCTGCCGGAAACACGATATTCCTCATGAGCAACCTGGGAAATTCATCGTTGCCACCGAGAAATCAGAAATTCCACAAATTGAGCTAATAGCCACTCGTGGACAATCAGCCGGAGCGAATGATCTTGAAATTGTCGATCGTTCATTTTTTAGACGCCGTGAACCACATGTCGAAGGTTTCGCTGCTCTCTGGTCTCCATCGACCGGTATCGTTGACTCTGAGGCTCTAATTCGATCGCTGACACGCTTAGCAGTGAACGCCGACGTGATATTACTTCTCAGCACACAAATCGACGGAGGAGTATTACGACCGCAAGGCATCGAACTGCGAACACCTCGAGAAACAATTCTCGCACGTGCAGTCGTCAATGCCGGAGGATTGCATGCCGACGATGTATCTGAATCACTCGGCGGTGAGGATTTCACAATTTATCCTGTACGTGGCGAGTACGCAGAACTTGTGTCGAATTCCGCCCAATTTGTCAAAGGCCTCGTCTACCCAGTTCCAGACACAGCCGGCCTCGGCCTCGGAATACATCTCACGCGCACAGTGTGGGGAACTGTGACGCTTGGTCCGACTGCTCGCTATCAAACAACCAAGAATGATCACGAATCAAATCGTGTTTCACTTAAGGTATTCTTTGAAGCGGCTCGCGCACTAGTACCAGAAATCAAGTTTGAAGATCTTCGTATCGGCGGAACCGGTATCCGAGCCAGAATTTCGCCTCCTGAGTGCAATTTTTCTGATTTCCGGATAGAGCGAGACATGAATATCTCTAGGTTGGTCCATCTCGCAGGAATCGACTCGCCCGGACTCACTGCATGTTTAGCCATCGGAAGAATGGCAGCAGACCTTGTAAAAGATGTTTTCGATGAAAAACCGCTCAACTAACGTGCCAGCGAGAACACGATTTTTCAACAAAAACGATGTTTCTTATTCAAGAACGATCACAGCATAGCGTAAGAGGCTTACTCTGAATCGAGCCCTAAGCGTCGAGACGCGTAACGAGCCAAAGCATCCTGCCAACGAGGCATAGATACCCCAACAGATGCGAGCTTCTCGTTCGACAGCGAACAGTATTGTGGACGCGAAACACGTAAAGCGCGTTCCGTTAACGTGATTGGCTTTATTTCCGTTCGAACATCCAAACATTGCGCTAATTCATTAGCCACTTCGAACCAAGTGGCACTCCCCGTGCCGACACAATGATACAGACCATTCAGGGGACTAATCCGTAGCAGTTCCCGCGTCGCCCAAGCAACATCCTCAACATAACTCAAGGATACTGTTCGGTCGACGAACGCGGACACCGTAACCCCTGACAGCATTTGGTCCGCCATCCGATCAAGACTCCCACCAAGACTACTAGCTAACTTCGGAGATTCTGCCCCTCCTCCAAACAAACTCTCCACTCTAAGTGTGTAATGTGATGCTTCCCTCGAAAACCACTCGCCAAGTAATTTAGAGATTGCATAAACACCCGTCGGGTTAGGTTCATCGACTTCGAAGTACGGTCGAATGACAGTCCCATCGAACACAAAGTCACTACTATAATGAACGAGCGTTGCCCCAATGGATGCGGCTTCCTCCGCAAGAGAAAGCACACCGAAGGCATTCACTGCCAATGCTCTTTCTACTTGATCCTCAGCTGTATCCACAGCGTTGTAGGCCGCACAATTTAGTATCACATCAGGGCGTTCGTCCCGAACGACAGCCTTGACACTTTCCCTCTCGGTGAGATCAAGTTCGTCACGTGTCTTCGATTTTACTGCACAGTCAGAAGCAAATGTACGACAGATAGCAACCCCCAATTGACCGGCTGATCCCGTCACCAAAATTTTCATCTGGAACGTTCCTTCACAAGAGCGCGAGTCTCTCGATCAATTTCACGTCTGCGAATCGTTTCTCGTTTGTCATAGGTTTTTTTTCCTTTGGCCAAACTGACCGATACCTTCACAAGACCACGTTGAAAATAAAGACGAGTAGGCACCAATGTAAAGCCGCGCTCAGTGGTTTTTCCAATAAGTTTCCGAATCTCACTCTTCGTCAAAAGCAATTTTCGACGACGCAATGGAGCATGCTCAGCGTAACCTCGGTGGCTATATGGACTAATGTGAAGGTTGTAGAGAAAGACTTCCCCATTCTCGACCCGACCATAGCTGTCCTTCAGATTGACACGACCCTCTCGAATAGCCTTCACCTCAGTGCCAAGTAGCACTAAACCAGCTTCGTACGTATCGAAGAGATGGAAGTCATACCGAGCTTTTCGGTTATCAGCAATCAGATTTTTCCCATCAGGTTTGTCTGGCATCTAAAGCTCGTTCAAGAAACTCTAGCCCCTAACTCTCGACAAGGGATGCCGCCAAACGCAGAGCCGAAATCGTGCTTGACGGGTCAGCCAGCCCTTGGCCAACTATGTCGTAAGCCGTTCCATGGTCAACTGAGGTTCGGATGATGGGTAACCCTAGAGTCACATTGACTGCCTGGCCGAACGCAGTCAATTTGATTGGAATCAAACCCTGATCGTGATAACTTGCAATCACCGCATCAAAATCCCCACGAAGTGCCCGCACAAAAACCGTATCGCCAGGGAATGGGCCGGTGACGTCTATCCCTTCTGCTCGACAACGTGCAACCGCCGGAGCAAAGATCCTTTCTTCTTCCCCACCGATGAGTCCTCCCTCTCCAGCATGAGGATTAAGACCAGCTAAAGCGAGACGGGGGTGTGAATGCCCAAACTTCGGGAGTGATTCATGAGCAATTCGAATGACTCGCTCGAGGCGGACACGTGTTAGTCGACGTGTCACCTCTGAAAGTGGCACATGGACAGTCGCGAGAATCACACGAAGTCTGTCGGAATGAAACATCATCGCAACATTTTTCGAACCGGTAAGCTCGGCAAGCATTTCTGTGTGCCCCGGCCACGGCAGCCCTGCCAGAGCCCATGCTGCCTTATTGATTGGCGCAGTAGTAATGGCATCCAGGCGTCCAGCTATCGCATCAACCGCGGCAGAACGGACCGCTTCATACGAAGCCCGTCCAGCCATCGCTGACACAATGCCTGCTTGAAACTTTGCACATTCACTTTCAGAGGATGGCCCGTACAATATTGGCGTGCAAACCTTACAAATTTCAGAGTCAGATGCTGCCTTAATTGCAACCTCTGGACCAATACCAGCTGGGTCACCTACGGTTAAACCAATCCGCGGAACAGACACTTTTCGATAGGCCTCAATGGCAGCCGGCATCGCATCCGTCGCAAGCACCGCTTCCACAACCATCACCATCCGCCCCACAGCCGCCCGCGCTTCGACTGCAATCTCCTTCGTTCGCACAGCCAGCAAACTGTTCACCAGCAGCATTAGGAAGTTCGTAACGGAGACAGCACTTTAAACGACCACAAAGACCAGACAATCGAGACGGATTGAGACTAAGGTTTTGGTTTTTGGCCATCTTAATTGAGATTGGTTCAAATTTCGGCAACCAAGTTGTGCAGCAAAGTGGACGCCCACAAGTGCCGTAACCACCTAGTATCTTGGCTTCGTCCCTTGCTCCAAGCTGTCGCATCTCGATGCGACAGCTGAACTCGTTGGCAAGGTCACGGACCAATCCTCGAAAATCGATCCTGCCGTCAGCGGTGAACGAAAAAACCAGCCGAGGACCGTCGAATTGCTGCTCTACGCGAACGAGTTTCATCGGTAGACCGTGTTCTTTTATCTTGATTGCCGCAATCCGTTTTGCTTCACGTTCGCGGTATTGCTGTTTTAGCCGATTTTGGACATCTTTCTGGCTAGCGCGGCGTATCATTTTCAGTGAATTCTTAGCCCCTGAAACACTGCGTTCTGCTATTTGAGGAATAGTTCGAGTGACCGTCGCATAAAGACGTTTTTCGTTTCGCTGCACGATCACATCATCGCCAGGCTCGAGTGGCGGCTTAAACTTTACACCCGCCAGAAGAAACCGGTGAATCCGACCAACACGGTCGAACTTAACACTAACGAACGAACTGTTTGTTTTGTTTTCAGTCATTAGAGATTGCACACGATCCAATCGGCGACGACCTTCGGACTTGCGTTGCTCGCAACAGCTTCCATAGCTCGATCAACTATTGAGAATGCCCTGATACCTCGACCTCGACCAAAATCGGCAGCTAACCGCCGTAAACATTTCTCTAGATCAGCATTTGCAAGCGGCTCGCTCGCTCGCGAAGCCACCACTTCCATATCGCGAATCAGTGACGCCAAAGCATCTAGCCTAAAGCGTAACTCCCTCCGCTCGACACCAGCGGTTCGCCGTGAACCGCTTCGCGCGAAAAGAATCTTCGCACTAGCGAGACGTGCACGAGAATCTGGTCCTTTAGACACTGTCTCCAAAAGTTCAACGGCGGCTTCACGAGCAGCCACAAAATCTCCCGCCCCAGTTTGCTGCGCACGTCTAAGACTCCCACCTGCTGAGACAGCTGCCGCCCTGGCTGCGTGTTCATCAAATCCAGAAACAACCATAAGTAGACGAACAATCGCCTCCACACTGAGAGGTCCGAAACGAAGCTGTGGACAACGGGACCGAACCGTGTCGAGCAACATATCAGGACGAGAGGTGACAAGAAAGAGCTGACATGAAGGAGGTGGCTCCTCAAGGGTTTTCAACAATGCATTCTGTGCCGGAGGAACCATTTGGTCAGCTGAATCGATGATCACTACGCGACGCCGACCTTCGAACGGCCGATAACCAACTTGCTCAATGACGGCTCGGACCTGTTCAATCCGAATCACATCTCCTTCACCTGGGCTGACCATATGCACATCTGGATACACTCCGTCCGCAATTCGACGGCACGCTTGACACTTGCCACAGGCATCGATCTCTTGACCAGCTGAAGACTCGGATACAGAAGCCTCCACCGGTATCTTCCGGGCTGCACTGAGAGGTGAGGTGCAGTTCATGGCCTGCGCCGCGGACATTGCTATCGTCCTCTTCCCAACTCCATCAATGCCAGCCAAAATCAAGCTCGGTGGAAGTGAATCATTGGCCACGGCCCTAGAAAAAACAGGCAACAGAACCCGGTGCCCAACAATATCGCGAAACGGCATCCTCCCAGAATCGTAGCATGGGAAATAGGGCAGAACTGCTCTAGCCACGATCAAAACGCCAGGTCGTGTCACGCGACCCAGTGTCAAAAGCTATCCAAAGAGAATGGCGGGGCCGACGAGACTCGAACTCGCGACCTCCGGCGTGACAGGCCGGCGTTCTAACCAACTGAACTACGACCCCGCAAGGTTTCTTCTGACAGACTCAGAATCCCTGTAACTATAGACGATCAAGCATCTTCACGGCTACGTCCAGAAAGTCAGATTTCTTAACGAAAACATCTCAACAGTTACTCTATCACCAGAAACCGACACGATTGGTGGGCGGTACAGGATTTGAACCTGTGACAGCCGGTGTGTAAAACCGGTGCTCTACCCCTGAGCTAACCGCCCTTATCCGAATTCACTGAGAAACTAACTAACACTATTTTTCGTCTCGTAAATACACCAAACTCTGATCAACTATCGCGACTGCTAAAACATCATACTGCTCTTCAAAATCCGCATCTAAAAATATCAAAAAGGGTAACCGTTCGCCCACCAAGCTTTAACGCCAATGATAAAGATAGAAAGAAGAAGGCCACTCACAGCAAGATATTCGCCATTGTGACCCACGCGTTTTAGGCTGAATTGTCGACCCGATTGCCGAACGTTACCCCGAACATAATCAGTGTACAGATTACCGAATGTCGCCGACAAAGTCGCCTCTTCTAGGCGTATCGCAACTGGAATCATTAAGCCCAGGTAGGAGAAAATGACGCCTGCTACTAGTGGTGACGAAGCCGCAACAACAAACCCCACCCCAATAACAACAGAACCGAAATACAACGGATGACGACATATCCGATACGGACCTGAAATCGTCACTTCCTTTCCTTTTACTAGATGACCAGCAGCCCAAATTCTGACACATTCACCTCCTACAGCTACCAACCCACCCACACTCAAAGAAAACCACGTAGGTTCCGCACAGCCAAATCCGACACACGCTACCAGAAAACCAAACGCGACACGTCGTCTGGCAATCAAAAAGAGAACGCGAAAGCGAGGATTGGCGTCAAGGTCAAGCACTGAATAAATGCCCCTCAAGACGGCTTTCGATAGCAGCCCTCACATCTTCAACTGCAATGTCATCGAGGCACCACATCGAACTCTTGCATCTGCGTACCACGTGTCTGAATGATCGATTCGAATTGCGTGCCTGATGACAACGGCAAGACCTGAACCTTGACACTACGACATCTTGAGTCGACCAGGGTCCGTTCCTTGCCGGATCACTCGGGCCATAGAGCCCTACGATCGGAGTGCCAACAGCAGCGGCAATATGTAGAGGTCCTGTGTCTCCAGACACCAGGATAGTTCCTGCTCGTACCAATTCAACGAGAGTCTCAAGATCGCTTGGCGGGGCAAGTACCGCTGTGCCGTTAGACGCCGCTACGACCGCCTGCGCGCGGTCTTTCTCTTCTGGTCCCCAGAGTACTACGGACTTCAGTTGATACAGTTGATGCATGCGAAAAGCCAAGGCGCCAAATTTCTCAGTCGACCAACACTTATTCGGCCATGCCGCGTTGGGATTAAGCAGTACAAATTGACTATCCACACGATCGACAAACACCCGCACTCGGGAAAAAACCTCTGGCTTTACCTTCGCGATCGGGAAGTCCCACGTCTCAGAGTGCACACCGAGTGAAGTAAGTAGACCAAGATTTTGTTCAATTACGTGTGTTGGCTCTCCTGCATCAACGGTTTCGGAATAGAAGAATCTAGCCCATCGCTCACGTAAGAACGGCGTCTTAAATCCAATGACTCGCTCCGCACCAGACAAACGTGCTAACAGTGCAGATTTAGCCAACCCCTGGACGTCTAATGCAATATCGTACGATCGATCCCGGAGAATTCGACAACACTCTAAAACACCAAGCAACGCAGGTCGACTGCGAGACCGAAAGACGATAACGCGATCTAGCGACGGTACCAACGAAAGAAAATCTGAATTTCGTTCATCGACCACCCAGTCAATAATCGCGTCTGGAAATTCCTGCCGCAAGCTAGCTGCAACCGGTAACGCATGTACGATGTCACCAAGCGAACTAAGTCGAATGATAAGCACTCTCATCAAACGGCCGCTTACAACTGATTACCTATTCGACTTATTACTTCTCGCGTCGAATGATCCTTAGGGTCCCCAACGATGGCCGTTCGGCCACCGTAGTCCAAAACAACCGAACGTTCAGGCACTGTCTCAATGGTGTAGTCCGTCCCCTTGCAGTGCACATTCGGTTGGAACGACCGCAACAGATTCGTGACTGTTGGTTCTGAGAACACAATAACGTAATCGACCATATTAAGCGCAGCCACAATCTCCGCACGTTCGACCGCTACTTGGACTGGTCTCCCCTTACCTTTCAAGGCCGCAACCGATCGGTCGTCATTAACAGCAACTATTAATCGATCGGCTTCTAGAGAAGATGCATGCAAATACCTCACGTGACCAACGTGGATAAGGTCAAAGCATCCGTTTGCCAAAGCGATAGTTTTACCCAAAGCTCGGTCATCAGCAATTAAATCCTTTAATCTATTCGCCGAAACGACTATTCCTCCCTGACAATCACGCATCAGAGCCTCCCTCAGAACTAACCGCTTGACGAAGTTCCTCAAGATGAACCGACGCCGTGCCACGTTTAGTGACGACCACTCCACCAGCATAGTTTGCTAACTGAGCAGCTTCGCTGAACGATGCCCCAGCCGCGATCGCAAGCGTCATGGTCGCTATCACCGTGTCACCCGCACCTGTCACGTCAGCGACCTCATCATTTCCAAAAATGGGAATGTGCTGCGTCCGACGTCGCGGCACAAAAACTGACATTCCACGGCTTCCTCGCGTTACGATGAGCCCCTGAGCACGGGTCCGCTTAAGCACAGTTCGACCGGCACGTTCAAGACTCTTAGGGTCTTCACCGATCGATATGCCAAGCATTTGTTCGATCTCGGATTCGTTGGGGGTGTAAGCGGTGCACCCCTGATATGCCAAAAGGTTGTACCTGGAATCGACAAGAATTGGCACCGAATAACCACGTCTCGACAAAACGTTTCTCATCCTCGATACCAACGCAGGAGTCACCAAGCCAGACCCGTAATCAGAAACTAGCACTGCGTCACACACCGCCATCTCTCCTAGGGCCACACGTTCAAATTCCCGACGGATATCAGACTCAATTGCAGTCGAAGTATCTCGATCAATGCGGACTACCTGCTGGCGCGCACTATGCAAACCACCAGCCAAAATACGTGTTTTAATTGGTGTCCGATAGCCGCGCGGCCGGATCAAACAAGATTTGTTAATCCGGATCCCGAGCGAAGTTACAAGACGCCTATCTACATCCCCACGTCCCACTAACCCTACCAGTCGAGTTTTTCCACCGAGTGAATCCACATTTACGGCGGCATTACCTGCGCCTCCAGGCGTTATCGTAGTTTCATCGTAGTCAAGAATGAGCACTGGAGCTTCTCGAGACATGCGAGCTACTCGGCCATATATAAACTCGTCAGCGATGACGTCTCCGACGACTGCCACGGAGATACCAGAAAAGCGCGCAAGCAAATCGTTCAGACGTGCGTTCGACTCACTATCGCCTGAATCTATTTTCGTCGACCGGACACTCGTCATTCGCTTACCGTTCCCGTCTTAAACGATGTCACCGAAGTGTATCGCACAACCACCACCATTATCTTTTTCGAAACCACACTTCATTTACGAGCAGCAAACGCAAGTGTACGTACTGTCTAAACGCCGTAAAAAGCATCAAACAGTGGACGTCGGGGCCTTCTCATCTTGGCGCCATCGTCGATGCATCCAGAGCCAAAGATGCGGGTGACGACGAATGTAAGACTCAAGGACATCGGTGCACCGCTGCGTATAAGTAAGTACTGGGTTCGGGTCTCCAGGTTCGGGTGGCTCAACAGGTTCTTCGTAGATCATGCGATAACGTCCGTCAGAAGTCGGTATCGCAAATACCGGAATAATGGGAGCTCCAGTGCGCAACGCTAAAGCCGCAATCGTGGATGTTGTTGCCGCAGGACGACCCAGAAAATCGACAACAACGGCACTTCGGTCCTGAATGTGCTGGTCTATCATCATGCCTACCGATATGCGATCCTTCAGGGCACGTAACAATCCGCGAACGGCCCCTGCGCGAGGCACAACCCGAGTACCTATACGCTCGCGCATTTGCTCGATCATATTCTCTAAATATGGATTATCTAGAGTTCGAGCAATCATCACAATAGGATCAAACAGGTGAGCGTGCACCATTATCTGGAGTTCCCAGCTCCCAAAATGTCCCGCAAAGTACATTACTCCGACACTTCGAGAATTGGCTTCTTGGACATGTTCCATCCCTTCAACCTCAACAAGATTCAGCATGCTCTCCGGTTTCATTGAACTGAAGTTAAAGAGATCGATCACATGACGACCCAATTGTTTAAACGTCGCTCTTAATGTGGAATGACACTGAGCCTTGTCCCAAGCCGGAAACGCTGAACGCAGGTTCATTATGGCTAGTTCCCGACGCCGTCGATACAGTACATAGAAAATTAGACCGATTCCGCTACCAAGAAGAAGGCTTATCTGCCTCGGCAACATTACGGAAACGCTTCGGATCGCAACAACAATGATGAACTCAAACCAATAACGCATTTTTAACACGCGTTACTCGCCGGAAAACTACGCGTTTCAGAGATAGTTTCGATCAGCCATCTCTCAAATTGGCTCGCTGGTTCAATTGTTACCCTAAGCGGAAGCCAGGCCAAGGGAAATTCAAACGGCTCATAAGGCTTCAGTCGAACAATGTCTTTCTCCGAGGTCAAAACGAACTCAGCATCAAGAGACTTTGCACGAGCAACGATTCGATCAACATCTTTCAACGAAAAACGATGGTGATCGCGAAATTCCATCGTCCCTGCGATCTCAAATCCAGCAGCCAGCACTCCACTAATGAATCGAAAAGGTCGAGCAATTCCCGTCACAACGAACACCCGAGCACCTGGTTGCATACCCTCTGAAGTCATGGTCACTGGCGCATCGAAATGGCGAACCAACCGAAAACAATTTTGGACACCAAAACGTTCGGACACGGCAGTCAACTCCTCCGACGACGGTGTCTCAATAATTAGCGCATCAGCAAGACTGGCAGTAGTTAATCGTTCCCGAAGGGGCCCAAAAGGAAGGGTTCGTTCGTCGTCAAGATCACTCTCACCGATAACAATGACATCGATATCACGCGCAAGTGACAGATATTGAAATCCATCGTCCAACACGTGCACCGAGGCATCGAGTCTATTTTCAGCAAGGCTTCCCGCAAGAAACCGATCATCCGCAACGAGCACGCGGGCACTCATTAGACGTTCCGCCAGCATTAGTGGCTCGTCTCCCGCGATAGGTAGATCAGCGAGGATTTTCTTGCCATCACTTACAACGACCACCCCATCCAAGCGAATCGATCTTCCGTATCCTCGACTGAGTAACGCAGGTCGCTCACCGTTCCGAATGAGAAGTTCAGTAATACATCTCACAACTGGTGTCTTGCCGCTTCCACCGACACTCAGGGCTCCTATACTTATCACCGGTTGACGCAGGTGCCGCTGAAATTCTGGGCGGCTTGTGTGCCAACTACGACGCTGCGCTGCAAGACAACCGTAAAGCCAACTAAGCATTCTCATTCACCGATGCACGTCTTGGTGTCGGTAAGGGCAACGGGGCAGTAAAAGGCGGAAAGACTTCTCGAATGACGGCGAGTGTGCGTTGAGTCGCTCCTCGATTCGCATCCAAAACTTGTCGAGCTGCGGCACCCATAACATCGCACCGCTCTTTGTTTGCAACTAAATCCACAAGAGAATCTTCGAGTTCACTCGCATTACGAACTTGGACAGCTGCACCCTCAGCCAAAAATTTTCTCGCAATCTCAGCAAAATTCTCCATATACGGACCGAAAACAATTGCCTTGCTAAAAACAGCTGGTTCGAGAATGTTGTGCCCGCCCGCCGGAACCAAGCTTCCACCAACAAATACAACCGATGCCAGCTGGTAAAGACCCGGCAGTTCTCCGAGCGTGTCAAGAATGACAACATCGGCCATTGGATCACCGCCGACTGGCAGCGCGGTTCTTCGAGCTACTGAAAAGCCACTATGCAACGCGATTTGTTCTGCCTCGGCAAAACGCTCTTTATGCCTCGGAGCCAACACAAGCAAAGAATCAATTGAATCTTTGCGAATGCGTGAAAAAGCGCAAACCACAGGCTCTTCTTCGCCTTTTAAGGTGCTCGCTGCAACGACAACCTGACGACCATCAGGCACATGGAAGTAGGTCAACACGCTATCGTTGAACTCAAAGCGAGTATCGTCCTTTGCCGCGTCTGCGACATCGAACTTAAGACTACCCGTAACGGCAATCCGACTTCCATGTACACCCAGCGAAACGAACCGTTCCTTCCATAAATTCGTTTGCACGCAAACTCGATCGAAGTTTCGTACCACGCGCCGCATAAAAATTTTTACCATCCTATACCCACGAAACGAACGGTTTGAGAGACGACCATTGACCATTACTATTTTGCTTCCGCGAAGTCGACAAGCACGAAAAAGGTTAGGCCAAATTTCCGTATCGATAATAATGAGTAATTGTGGGGATATACGGTCGAGAGAAGCGGTAACGAATGGCATAAAATCGAATGGCGCATAAAAAACAGCGTCTACCAAATGTTTCCCGAATCGCTGCGCGACCTCTCGACCGGTTGCCGTTGTAGTCGACAGCAGAAGGCGGTGGTCTGGGTAGCTTGCACGAAGACCGGAAAGCAGCGGTCGTGCCGAAAGGGCCTCACCAACGGACACTGCATGAACCCAGATAGACGGCTGGCGGTGTGGATTCACTCTTTCGGGGAGCCGCCCAAACCGTTCACCAACGCTTCTGGCTGCCTCTCGTGCACGAAAGCTCGCATACAGAACGGATGGAAGTCTGGCGACGAAATAAACGAACAAAAGCACGCTGTAAAGGCGGTACATGGCCAGAGGAGGATTTCAGTCGAGTATATCAGCGGTGTCGATCTTTGACCGCCTCATATCTCGAAACTAAAATAGGTCATTTAATTCTTTGTGCGCATCCAGTAGGTGCAGAAAAAGCCACACGAGGTCATTCATGGGAATTACGGTCGGAATTAACGGATTCGGAAGAATTGGTCGAAACATTTTTCGTGCTGCGCACAAAAATGCTCAAAACGAAATCTCGTTCGTCGCAGTCAACGACATCACAAACACGCAAACACTAGCTCATTTACTCAAGTACGACTCCGTGCTCGGAAACCTTGATGACACTGTTGTCGTCGACGGAGACGGCCTACGAATCGGCAACCACAAATTCCGCGTGTTGTCAGAGCGCAACCCAGCGAATTTGCCGTGGAAGGACCTCGGCGTCGACATCGTTGTCGAATCGACGGGATTTTTCACGAAACGTGACGACGCTATAAAACATCTCGACAGTGGCGCAAAAAAAGTAATCATTTCTGCCCCAGCCAAGGGACCTGACCTTACAGTAGTACTTGGGGTTAATGATGACCTCTACGAACCAAGCCAACACCACATAATCTCAAATGCTTCGTGCACAACAAACTGTCTGGCACCGGTTGCGAAGATTCTCCATGAGAATTTCACGCTTCTTCGCGGATGGATGACTACCGTCCATTCGTATACCAACGATCAGAAACTCCTTGATCTTCCTCACGGCGATCTTCGCCGAGCACGTGCCGCGGGGATCTCAATGATCCCTACAACGACGGGGGCGGCGCTTGCCGTAGGTGAAGTGCTTCCCGAATTGAAAGGCAAGCTTGATGGAATCGCTATGCGAGTTCCGACACCAAACGTTTCAGTCGTAGACCTCGTCGCCCAAGTGGGTCGATCAGTCACAGCTGATGAAATCAATGGATCATTTTTGGAAGCAGCAAACAGTTCACTCGAAGGCATCCTCCAGCTTTCGACGGAACCTCTGGTATCTATCGACTTTAAAGGAAATTCTCATTCCTCAATCGTCGACTCTGATTACACGAAGGTGCTAGAGAACGATTTTGTCAAAGTCCTAGCGTGGTACGATAATGAATGGGGTTATGCATCCCGATGTGTGGACCTCATTCAAATGATCGCAAGACGCGGACTATAAGGGATGCCAACTCCGGATCAAGTGTTTTCGGCAGCACAGTCATAGGTGTAATTTCGTGAGTAAGCGGTCAATTCAAGATCTTGATCTAGATGGTAGACGAGTTTTGGTTCGAGTGGACTTCAACGTGCCATTACTCGATGGTGAAATTGTAGACGACACCAGAATCCGTGCGACATTGCCTACCTTAAGATTATTACTCAAACGCGGGGCATCACTAGTGGTCGCATCCCATCTTGGGCGTCCAAAAGGAAGAGTCGTGTCCAAGCTGAGCCTTGAACCTGTCGCTGAAAGACTCTCTCACCTTTTGAGCCAAGCAGTGGTACTCGCTCCAGATTCGATTGGGCCTGCAACCGATCAAGCCATAGCTTCTGCTGGACCTGGCGGAATCACTCTTCTTGAGAATTTAAGATTCCACGAAGGAGAAGAGAGTAATGATCCTAGTTTTGCTCATGCACTCGGATCGTTAGCTAATGTCTACGTGAACGACGCATTTGGCGCAGCACATCGCGCGCACGCTTCAACGACAGGCGTTGTTCGCTTTGTGCCCAACTCTGGAACCGGCCTGCTGATGGCGAGCGAATTAAAACATCTTGGAGCTTTACTGGACTCGCCAGAACGCCCATTCGTCGCACTCCTTGGGGGCGCCAAAGTGTCGGAGAAAGTCGAAGTAATTGCCAACCTACTCGATAAAGTCGACTCACTTCTCATCGGTGGCGCTATGGCTTATACGTTTCTCAAGGCTCGCGGTCTTGAGGTTGGCCGCTCACTAGTCGAATCCTCTCTCCTGGAAACGGCGAAACAGTTGGAACGAACTGCAGCTAAACAAAACGTTCGACTCATGCTTCCCTGCGACCATATCGTGGCGAATAGCCTTAGCGCCGATTCAAAACATAAAGAACTCAAGATTGGTGACCCGGCTATCGGAAAAAAACTTGGCGTCGACATTGGCTTGACCACAATGAAGTTGTTTGCCCAACCATTAGAGACAGCACGAACCGTAGTCTGGAATGGACCAATGGGCGTTTTTGAGATCGATGCATTCGGCGCAGGCACAGTGGCCATGGCAAACGCAGTCGCCAAATGTCAAGGTAGAACGGTGGTCGGCGGGGGTGATTCCGTCGCCGCCGTCAAGAAAGTAGGTGTAAGCGAACAAATTACACATATCTCAACTGGTGGTGGGGCCTCACTCGAGTTTCTCGCAGGGAATGCGCTGCCAGGAGTGTCGGTCCTACCGGACGCATAACAAATAACTACTAAAAATTATGAGAATGCCTGTAATCGCCGCAAACTGGAAAATGTATAAGACGATAGACGAAGCCAACACTTTTTTGAGCGAGTTTGTGCCACGCGTGTCGAACGTTTCCTATGCAGAGATAATCATCTCCCCGCCTTTCTTAGCGCTGCCAACGGTGTGCAAGACCTGTCAATCAACTCGAATATCCGTTGCCGGTCAAAATATTCATTGGGCGTCCGATGGTGCATCCACCGGGGAAATCAGTGCCAAAATGCTAAGAGCTGTTGGTGCGAATCACGTCATAATCGGCCACTCCGAACGCCGGAGACTTTTCGGCGAGAGTGACGGCGTTATTGCCAAAAAAGTCCGCGCTGCGATAGGTGAGAATTTGAAACCGATTCTTTGCATTGGGGAAACACTCGAAGAGCAAGAGTCCGGAAAAGCTCTGGAAGTGCTCCAGCGACAGCTCGAAAACAGTTTAACCTCTTTCACTTCCGCTGAGCTGACGAATTTGGTTGTTGCTTACGAGCCAATTTGGGCCATTGGGACGGGTCATACCGCCACACCAGACCACGCACAATCGGCACATGCGTACATCAGAGAATGCCTCTCTATTCTCGTAGGCGTCCAGACCTCAGCAGAGTGTCGCATCATTTACGGCGGCAGTGTTAAACCAGTCAACGCAAAAGAAATATTGTCACAACCGGACGTTGACGGCGCTCTCGTTGGCGGTGCGAGCCTCAATCCCGAAAGTTTCGAAGAAATAATCACTGGAACTCAGCCTTAACGCGTGTAGGTATAATTAGAGACAATGCTGAGCATGATTTTGACCGGCGTCTACGTCGCGGTGTGTTTTCTGTTGCTGCTAGTTGTACTCCTCCAACAAGGTAAAGGTGGAGACATCGCTTCTGCATTTGGCGGCGGTGGAAGCAGTCAATCTGCCTTTGGCGCTCGCACAGGAGCTACTGTTCTGACCCGCGCCACTGCCGTACTCGGAACATTTTTCATGATTGGTGCACTAGTTCTCGCCATTATCGGGCAACAAGAGCCTGACTCAGTTGTGAGCGGCATCGAAGCACCGGAAGCAAACCCAATCGAACCAGTTCCTGGAACGTCTTCTGATGCACGTTCCGACGAAACACGACCTCAGTAGATGGCTTTCAGGAGTGCGGAAGTGGCGGAACTGGCAGACGCACTAGCTTGAGGGGCTAGCGAGCCTATGGCTCATGGGGGTTCAAATCCCCCCTTCCGCACCACATTATTAGAAGGTCAATGTTGGCGGGGCGCTTCTCGTCTCATCTGACGAAATAGCTAACGGATAGCTAACGAAGTGTTCGAGTTCACGCGTGAGGGGTGGGAGACCAGTCGCTGTCTTACACCTACTTGACGACGCCGTCCTTCGAAAGCTGCTCGGACGTCTCTTTCGCCATCGACCGAGCAAGGTCACCCCAATCGGCAAAGGCGTTGCCGAGGGACGTCATCGAGGCGATCCAGACAACATTGCCAGAGGACATGCCATGAAGCGCGGCCTCGTATTGCGCCCACGGCTTATCTACGTAGAAGCCGCCCGAGGTTGTGCTCGTCGAGCGACCCGACACGGTGTTTCCAGAAACTGCTGCGGTCCCTTGCGTCGTCGTGGTCGATGGAATCCAAGCCGAACGCGTTCCAGCATCGGCTGGGGCCGCAACAAGAATCGCCGCGAGGGCGACCTTCGCCAGACCGCTGTCAGTGTGTGCGCCCGTGTGTAATAGTCCTGCTAGAAATCCTCGAGAGCCGACAGGCCTTCTCGCTGATCGCCTCGTGAATCAGGATGTCGACGCCGGTCGCCGGCTCTACGAGCCTCGCGCTGTACGCAGTGTTGCCTGAGATGACGACGGTCTTGTCCGGCGTGGTGATCCGGTATCCGAAGGCCGGCCTGACGTCGGCGTGGGAAACCTCGAACGCGTCGATGACCACCCCATCCTCCGCCAGCGCGCGTCCTTCCTCGATCTCGGTCGGAATGACCCTTCCGCACCAGTTTTTCTTAGGAAATCAGGCGATGGAGGGTGACCTGTAAGTGGACCATCCAACTCCGGGATCCACAGTTCACAAACCACAGCAATACCACTATGTAGAGCTAATCAACCCCGTCAGTAAACCTCCTTCAAAATGACGCATCAGCACAAGACTTAAGAGGGATTCTTAAGTAAGGTCGCAACAAGCGATCCATCACTCGTAGAGGGGTGCAATAATGAGGTCTCACGATGAGTTCTTACTCACACCTCCGGGCCAACTGGTTGTTAGCCACTTCAGCGATTTTGCTAGGGTCGGCGACCACTCCCTTTGCCCAACAAAAGAGCGATGAGAACGAAGTCGGTCTCGGCCCACCGGCAGTCTACGAAGAACTGCGAAAGGCAGAACCAGAATCAGTCGGTCACATTCGTGATAGTCGGCTAAGAATAGATCGATTTGAGTTCGAACTTTCTGAGGGAGACCTGTACCTCGTACCGGTTGCCGGTCGCACCCCTATTGCAATTTATATTGGTCATGGCCTCGTACGAGCGTACCCGCCTAACGGCATTGAACACCAACAACTACAGAAATTGATCGACAAGGACTTCCTCGAAGAAGAATTCACCAGATTTGTATTCTGGTCATCAGGTGACGTCAACGAGCGTCTTCATGGGCTCACCGACGAAACTCTAGGTCGCCAAGTCAAAAAAGCGGCCGACCTTCTTTCTGAGAGGCGAAAAAAACTTTTGGAACAGCAATTATCAAACCCGGACAGCCGATTGCTAATGTCGTTGTGGCTCCCTGACGATAATGATTCGCTGCCATCTCTTCCGCTACCCTATTTTTACGCTGAAATCGATAGCCGAAATCACGACTGGTTTTCGATCGAGATCGAACCACTTCAACTCGAAGAAGTAAGTGTCGCTCGTTTTCGCCGCCGTTACAATTTGAATGACATCTGGATGGGTACTCATGCTGTTACCGATTTCAATGAATCCTCGTTACAACGAGCATTTTCTGGTTTCCAAAGAGATCCAGAAAAATTAGGCCCTGTAGACCAAAACAAAGATGCTAAGGGCGATTGGGGCTATCGTGATTTTGGACTTCAGCTTCGCCCAGATAAACCTGAATGCGAACAATGGAGCCAACGCGTCAATATTACTCGTACTGACGTTGATATCGCGCTCAAGAGCAATGGTGATGCCACAGCGAGCATATCGCTCTTGGTTGAAGCATTAGAACCGCTAGTCGCTATACGCCTTCAGATTTCTTCCGTGCTGGAAATCACAGACGCACGATGGCGAACCACGATTCCAATTGACGCCGACGATGTGCGCGCCGTTAACCTACTCCAGCAAACAGATCGTGCCGGGGACACTAGTGAGCCGGAGAAACCAATTCCAATCTCAGGGGAGCCCGTACATTTTGTTCAGGAAACGCATTCGCGAAGAATGAAAGACGACCGTTACGAACCCTGGCTTACCATCATGCTTCCACGTCCGGTGAAGCCTGGTGAAGTTTTTCTGATAGACGTCGCCTACGAAGGCGAACTTGTTGAACGACTCCGCTCCAACCAAGAATTTGTTCTGAAAGATACGATCCACTGGATCCCGCGCCATCCCCACAACCGTCGCAGCAAGTTCAACTTGACGTTCCGTGTCCCCGAACGTTACCGAATCGCTAGTGGTGGATTCCTCGAAAAAGAATCAGTTGAGAAGAATACACGAATTCTGCAGTGGCTCATCGACCGCCCAGTTCGCGGCACGATGGCTTTTCACTACGGCCAATTCGAAGTCGACGAAGTCACTTTAGATGGTCTGCCGTCAATTTCTATCTACGCTAACCGTCATCATCGCGGGTTTTCTCCAGGCGTTCGAGAAAAAACTCTTGAAGACCTTATTGGGTCGATTCGCACCTACAGTAACTACTTTGGGCCGTACCCATTTGACTCGCTTCTTGTCACTGAAACACAGAATTCCGGAGGACAAGCCTTTCCTGGACTCGTTCTACTGACATTCCAGGCATTCGGAGGTTTGCACACCGGTGAAGAAGAGCTTTTTCGGTCGCATGAAGTTGCGCATCAATGGTGGGGAGCCAGTGTGGACTGGGAGAACTACCGTGACCAGTGGCTTACAGAAGGCTTCGCGAACTATTCAGCAGCGCTGTACTCTTTAGTCGGTCTCGGAGATGAAGGTCAGTTTCTAGACATGTTAGAAGCATGGCAACTCGACGTGCTCGGTGAAATAAACATCGGACAAGGAATCGGACTAAAGCGGTACGGCTTCCGCCCCTCCGTGATCCGAGAAAGTGACGGACATCAATCAGGCCCGCTTGTCGCAGGTTTCCGTCTTCAAACCGCAGACACTCCCTTCGACTACCGGCTAATAGTCTACGAAAAAGGGGCCTTTATTCTTCATATGCTACGCATGCTCCTCATCGATTTCGAGACGGGTAGCGATACGAAATTCAAAGAACTAATGCGTTCTTTCATGAGAACACACGCAGGTGGTGTCGCTAATACGACGTCGTTCGAAATCGCCGTTACCAAGGCGTTCGGCGAACCAATGGACTGGTTTTTTGATCAGTGGGTCTATGGAACTGATGTGCCAGTCTATCGACCTGAACTCAAGGTCTCCCAGCTTAGCAATGCTGAAAGTCCATTTTTATTACATGGCAGTATCAGCCAGGAACAGGTGTCAAGTGATTTTCGGATGCCGGTCCCGATCCGTCTGGAATTTGAGACTCTTCCACCGCAGATTCACCGAGTATGGGTCAACGCCGAGAAAGTCACCGTCAAAATTCCGATTCCAGCAAGGCCGACTAATGTCACATTTAACTTTCAATATGCTGTTCTGGCGCACATTGACTAACTTCGGAAAGACTCTTGCTTGACATCCGTTCTTCAACCGCCGACAATCGATCAGTTTTCAGACTGAGTTCTGCGCATGCGTCTTAATAGAATTCTAGATTCCTAAGAGAAACCTTGTGCTCGACGTCACAGCAGCACTCGCCTACATCGAGAAACACCGCCTGCGCCATCAAAGCAATAAAGTTCTCCATGGGCACCCGTCTCCTCTCTTCTGGCTAGACAATGAAATTTCGATACCTCGGGTCATGCGAGACCGCGATCAGTCTTCAAGTGTGGTCCGAAAAAGCATAAATCTTTACGTTGGAACACCGTATTGCCTACCGACGGACCCAGATCGCTGCGGATTTTGTCTTTTCCCAAGTGCGGTCTATAAAGATAAGCAGCAACTCGACACTTACCTTGGCTATCTGCGGCGTGAAGGTGAAATGTTTCGTCCCCATCTCGGGAACGCAGAATTAGCCAGCGTTTACTTCGGAGGTGGAACATCAAATCTCTACAAAGCTGACCAATATTCAGCATTGATGGATATTGTCCGTGGGGTGTTCGACGTACCATCCTCCATCGAAGTGACACTGGAAGGAATACCGCAAACTTTCAACCGTGAAAAGCTTGAAGCAATGAAGGCATGCGGGATCAACCGCATCAGCATGGGAGTCCAACAGATTGATGACAAGTTGATCGAGTTGAGCGGGAGAAAGCAGACATCTGCGCAAGTCTTTAGGACCATTGACATCTGTCGAGACCTCAATTTTCCGATAAGCATAGATCTAATTTTCGGCTGGCCGACGCAGACGATTAGCCAAATGCTTGACGACCTTAAAGCCGTCGTCGCGACAGGAGTCAATCACTTGACGCATTATGAGCTCAACGTCGCAGGGCGCACCGATTTTTCTCGTAACCGGCGCGACGAATTGCCCTCCACAGAACAGAAGCTGGAAATGTACAAAGTCGGACGAGATTTTCTCGTCTCAGAGGGATTCACCCAAGTAACTCCATATGATTTTGAGAGAAGCGGAACACTCCCAAGCACTTACCTGTATGAAGAGCTTTTTCGGAACCCCTTCCAAGATGACGAAGGACAACTAATCGGCTACGACGCTTGGGGATGGGGGTTCGCCGGAATTTCTTTTTTCTTCGGCACGCCTGATTCGCCGGGGTGGGCGTATATGAACCACACCAAAGTAGAAGATTATTTCAGAGATATCGACACAGGTCGATTTCCCGTACGGCGAGGTTTCCACTATTCAACAGTCGATCTTCGTCTCCATTTGCTGTTTCAAGAACTTCAGTCTCTTTCCGTTGATCGACAGCGTTACTATTCACTGTTTGGCCTCGACATAGTCGACGAGCACCTTTCGGTATGGCAAGCACTCAGCAAGCTGAAGTGGGCGGTTGTACACGAAAACCTGATTACGATTGAAGGTGATGGCGCCTTCTACCTCCCTTTGATACAAAACCTCTTGGCTAATGACCGTCTTAGCGTAATGCGAAAGAACCGCGTTTCCGTTGTCGGAAGTAGCCCACGTAGAGCCACAGACCAAGACGGCGGGACAACCCAAGACAGCGTTTCGGTTATGCAGACGGCGCGTGCCAGTTAGTACTCCGTCGACAAAAAAGGTGGAAATGGCGAATTCCTAAGTGATTCTATTTGCGACAATTCGGTTATTCCGAGGAGTCGCGAACCATCTCTGCGATCGCCAATATTCTCTTCGCCGCCGTAATCACCGGGCGCTCAACAAGCTTTCCATCTACTAACAGTACGCCGCCATCGTTTCGTTCATAGGCATCAACAATCCGATTTGCCCAGGAGATTTCTGAGGCCTGCGGGGAAAATTCCGATTGAATAATCGGCACCTGACTCGGGTGGATAGCAGCCTTGCCAACAAAGCCAAGAGCTCTTGTTTTTCGGCTTTCGTCGGCAAGTGTTTCAACCGCCTCAACATTCATAAAAGGAGAATCGATAGCACTCGCTCCAACCATCGAAGCGGCATTCACGACACGAGACCTCGCATAAAGGACTGCGTCCCAAACAACCTCGCATCCAACGTCGGCCGAATAGTCGATTGCGCCAAAGAATACTGCTGACACTGTTGGCACAGCAGAGGCTATAGCCTCTGCCGACGCAACCCCTCGAGCCGTTTCGACCATTACGATGAGCGGTAAGTCAGCCAACGCAACCCCTAACATTGACACCACCTCACGAATCTCTTCCGCACCATCACACTTTGGCAACATCAATGCGTCCGGACGAATCCCTGCATCCCGAATGATCTCAAGGTCACGCTGGCCGAGGTCTGTTTTGGGGTCATTTATTCGAAGGCTCACTTCGGCTCGACTCGGGGCGCGCTCAGAAAAAATCGTGATCGCGGAGTTTCTTGCTTCCTCCTTGGCGCCGATAGCTACTCCATCTTCTAGGTCAACGCAGACCGCATCTGCACCTGTCGCAAGTGCCTTTGGATAACGATCAGGTCTGACCGCTGGCACAAAAAGTAGGCTACGCCGAACGCGAACCAAAGCTACCATAACAATGAACTTAGGCTGACTGGGAAAGCTGTGTGCCCGTTAACCGCATAGACAAACCTCGCACCGAATCTGAATTCTCTAAAGAACGGAGAAAACCAAGAGACTCCGCAGCAACGTCTACCGGAACAACTCGACAAGCACAACTCATGAATTTACTGTCACGTTCTTCTGATGATGCCGGTCGATCAGGATATCCACGTGCCCCACGGGCGAATCGTTCAAACGTTTTTCCTCCAGAAAGCCGCAAACTTACCCTAGCCTCAGTAAGAGGTGGTGCTTCTACACCGAGACGATTATCCGCACGCATCTTTACGAGAGGGAGAATACGCTGCACTTCCGGAGAGCTCATCGTGGCCGGCTCGAATGTATCAATTCCAACATAGCCGAACGCGAGAGCAGCAGCCGCGCAATAATGCAAACTGAATTTCCCTTCGAGACCATTCATTGGCTGACTGTAGATCAACACAGTTGGTGTGACTGAATCGACCGAAATCTCGACAGATTCGATCTCAGAAGGATCAAATTTCTTCTCACGCCTCAAATTTATCAACGTGTCGATGGTCGGATGAGTCGCTGCGCATGACGGATAAAGTTTCATCGTGATGCCACTTTCAACGATCTCCCAGCGTTTGCCAAGTTGCTCACATCCATCCGTTAGGTCTGTTCGAGAACTCTGCATCGCTATCAGTAGTCCCTGTGTTCCGTCTATGGCATGCACCGATGCGGAAAATCCCTCACGCGCCAGCAATGCAGCTAACACACCATTTCGAGCCGCTAGCCCTCCCTGGAGTGGCTTCACCATCGTTCCAAAATTTTCCTTCAAACCTGACGCTTCAGATGAAGCTATCGCTAGAGCGCGACCAGTCGTCTCCGCATCGAGTCCCAAAATACGTGAAGCCGAGGCGGCCGCGCCGAGAGTACCAATAGTGGCCGTTCCATGCCAACCGCGCTTGTAGTGCAACGGATTCATCGTATCACCTAGCACTGCCTCTATCTCAAAACCGACAACATACGCATCCAGTAAATGGCGACCTGACACATCTGCCATTTCGCCCAGCGCAAAAGTTGAAGAAACAAGCGGTGCACTTGGATGTGCAAGTGATATCCAGCACATATCATCAAAATCGAGCGCGTGCGCCGCAGTCCCATTCGCGAGCGCAGCAAAAGATGGCCCACATTTATTCGACGTTCCAAGCACGCTGCACGGACCGGAACCTCCTTCCGTTCCAACTAGACGCTGGAGAATTACTGACGCCGGTTCAGCCGCACCAGCCAACGCCACACCAATCGTATCTTGTACCGCATCACGCGCGATCTCACGCGCGCCCGGTGGAACCTCAGCCGAGGCTACGAAAGTAGCGAGCCTAGAAACTGCCGTCGACGCCGTTTCACTCGTATTCATCCAACCACACCTCATTCGTTTCCGTAAAACCGCGCAATATTTTCCAATCGAAGGTCAATTTCACTCACAGGCAACCATCGACCTCCAATCATCACGCCAACACGGCTTTTTAGATTCACCACATCCTCAAGCGGGTTCTCGGTCAAAAGCATTAAGTCAGCTCGCTTCCCAACTTCTACTGTGCCAAAGTCATCAGCCGCACCAAAATACTCGGATGGTCGCCTCGTTCCAAGCTCTCATATCTGATCTGGAGTCATTCCTATTTCCGATTACAGAGACATTTCGTGATGCATCGAAAAACCAGGCACACTAACAATCTGCGGCGAATCTGTTCCTAGCGTAATATTCGCACCGCCAGATTGTAATGCTCTAAGAATCTTTCGCCGGAGTTCTGCGATCCGCTTATTGACCTGGACGTCAGACATTTCGAACCGTGTGTCGATAGCCCGTCGCCATTGGCCAACAACCTCAGGTGCCATATAACGAAGCTCCGGATGCTGGCCTAGCAATTCTTCCGAACCACGCTGAGGGAAAATCGCTGATTCCCACAACACCATGGTCGAAACCATCCACGCACCAGATTCAACGGTCGCTTGCACAAGTTCAAGAATCCGTTTCTCATCGATCTCGCTGATAAGTGACTCGAGGCCGAGGGTGCCATTTTCTGCATGGGACCGTGAAACATCCTCTCCCGCAAGAGCCTCAACGTAATTGTCCAGATGGTCAACTGAAGATTGACCAGACACGAGCGCGCGCTGAAGCTCTACGAAATCAGATACATGCCCTCCAAAGGGAAGGTCCATTTTCGCCGCAGTTCTTGCAATGGCATCAAAGGTCTCTAGGCTGATTCCTTCATGCATCTTAATCAAATCATAGCCATCGACTTTATATTCCCGCACAAGACGAACTGCCTCCTCTGGCGTGGGAACACGTTCGCCATTCATTGACTCACTTGCGAGGTACAGATTCGGCCCAAGAAGTAGACCCCGCTGAATTGAATTCCGAAGAGACAATTGCGACGGGTCTCCTTGCATACCGCGAACCGTTGTCACTCCGTTTGCGATGTAAAGAAACAACAAAGTCCCAATATCTTCGTCGCTCATTCTCGCGCCGGGCAAATGCCCATGCATCTCCGTAAAACCTGGAACTAAAAACTGACCTGCACTCTCAACAACAGAAGCACTTTCCGCTGGAATAAATTTCTCGGAATCTCCAATCGACGTTATCCGTGATCCGTTAATCGCCACAATTTGATTCTCAATAATCCGCTCATTGTCCATCGGAACAACATGGACGTTGACGAAAACGTAATCACCATCAACGATAGTTCTCGATTCTCCAAGACATGCTCCCGTGACGATTGCAACTACGAATACCAAACTGAACCGATACGATAATTTCATCTGAAACAGCCTTAGCGTCCGGCTCACTCCTTCACCTTAGGTCGAACGCTCGCGTACTCCGGCACCTGCCCTTTTTTATAAACCATAAATGTACGTTTAAAAGTAATCACTACCGTACCATCCTGTTTAAACCCACACGTCTGCACGGTGACGATGCCAACGTTCGTGCGAGATTTCGATTCACGAGTCTCGAGAACCTCACTTTCAGAGTAGATAGTGTCTCCCTCAAAAACAGGTGCTGGAAGACGAACCTCGTCCCATCCGAGATTTGCCATCACGTTCACTGAAAGGTCCATTGTCGATTGGCCTGTAACTAGAGCCAAAGTGAATGTGGAGTCAACAAGAGGCTTGCCGAATTCTGTTTTCTCAGCGTAGGCATAGTCGAAGTGAATCTTGTTGACGTTCTGCGACAACAACGTGAACCACACATTATCCGCCGCTATTACAGTACGACCGAGAGGATGTCGATATACATCTCCCACAGAAAAGTCCTCGAACACACGACCGGTCCATCCTTCCTTAACGGGCATTGCATCCTTTCTAACTGACTAATGACTTACTCAGTTACTAGTTGGAATTGTAGAACAGCAATGTCGTGTTAGACGATTCCCGACTTCCGCCATCCAGTCACAACATCTTTTGTGTAGCCAAGTTCTCTCAGGATAGAGTCGGTGTCGGCTCCAACTTCAGGAACTTTGTCCATGCGTGGCTCAACACCATCAATCGTGGCTGGTGGGATCGTGGCTCTAATCAATCCGACGCTTGACTGAATTTCTCTCCACCGTCCTCGCGCCTTAAGCTGTGGATGCTCAGCAAATTCGGCAACCCCATTCATGCGAGCATTCGCGATTTGAGCAGCATCAAGTCGATCAACAATTTCTGACGCAGTGAAACTCGAAAACACTTCTTCTATCACTGACTCCAATTCCTCTCGATGGTCAACTCTTTTAGCGTTAGCGTCAAATCGTGGATCCGTTGAGAGTTCAGGCCTGTCTAATACTTGTTCACAGAAACGCGGCCACTCGCGTTCATTTTGGAGACCCAAAAAAACTGTTTCTCCATCAGACCCAGCAAACGGACCGTAGGGAGCAATAGAGGCATGGCGTGCACCACTTCGTGCCGGGGGCACACCACCGTACATTGTGTAATTCAATGGAAAGCCCATCCACTCACCCAAGGCTTCCAGCATCGACACCTCAATTGTGGAACCTTCTCCAGTCTTAGTTCGACGAATAAGTGCTGTCAGAATTCCTGAATAGGCGTACATTCCTGCAGCAATGTCAGCCACCGATATCGACGACTTAACCGGTTCGTTTTTAGTGCCCGTAATTGAAATCAACCCTGCTTCCGCTTGAACCAAGAGGTCATAAGCCTTCTTACTCCGATAAGGACCAGTCGACCCATAACCGGAAACATCACAGACGATGAGACGTGGCCGAACGGACCGCACATTCTCAGCACCTAGTCCTAGGCGTTCCGCTGCGCCAGGCGCCAAATTCTGGATAAAAATATCTGCCCTATCGATCAATTGGTTGACCACCGCTTTAGCCTCTGGACGTTTCATGTCGAGGGTAATAGATTCCTTTGACCGATTAAGCCAAACGAAATGACTGGACAAACCTTTCACAACTGAATCATAGCCACGGGCAAAATCTCCCACACCTGGTCGCTCGACTTTGATGACGCGAGCACCTAGGTCCGCTAACTGCCTCGTCGCAAACGGTGCCGCCACCGCCTGTTCCAAAGTTACGACCGTTACTCCATCAAGTGGACGAACCATTAAAATGACCGTGGTAATCCGAGAACATGCTCCGCAATATACGAGAGGATTAAATTTGTAGAAATAGGAGCAACTTGGTACAAGCGCGTCTCTCGAAACTTGCGTTCGATATCATAGTCTTCCGCAAATCCGAACCCACCAAACGTCTGTACAGCAACGTTCGCAGCTTCCCAAGAAGCGTCAGCAGCCAACAATTTTGCCATGTTCGCCTCAGCCCCACACGGCTTGCCTGCATCGAAAAGCTCAGCAGCATGCACACGCATCAGATCAGCCGCCTCGACGTTTACGTGCGCACGGCCAATCGGAAACTGTATCCCCTGATTTTTTCCGATTGGCCGATTAAAGACGACCCTTTCCTTAGCGTAGTTCACCGAACGCTCAATGAACCATCGTCCATCACCAACGCATTCAGCGGCTATCAAGATCCGTTCAGCATTCAGTCCATCAATCAAATATCTGAAACCGAGCCCCTCTTCCCCCACACGATTCTCAAGTGGCACCTCAAGGTTGTCGAAAAAAACCTCTGTCGTTGCATGATTCATCATCGTTTTCAGTGGTCGAATCGACACACCATTACCAACCGCAGAACGCAGATCAATCAGAAACACTGACAACCCTTCAGTTTTCTTCTTGACCTGGTCAAGTGGGGTGGTTCGGGCAATAAGCAACATCAAATCCGAGTGTTCCGCTCTAGAAATCCAGACCTTCTGGCCGTTTACGATGTAACGGTCTCCTTGACGAACCGCCATCGTCTTAAGTTGTGTAGTATCAGTACCTGTTGTGGGCTCTGTGACACCGAACGCCTGAAGACGGAGCTCACCACTGGCAATCCTTGGCAAATAATCCTGTTTCTGGGCCTCTGAACCATGGCGGAGTAAAGTCCCCATGATGTACATCTGGGCATGGCACGCTGCCGAATTTCCGCCCGAATGATTTACTTCTTCCAAGATGATGGAAGCTTCGCTTATTCCTAATCCAGACCCACCGTAGGCCTCTGGAATAAGTGCTGACAAGTAGCCAGACTCCGTCAATGTTTTGACGAAGTCCTCTGGATAAGCCTGCTTGCGATCAAGTTCTCGCCAATAGGTATCGGGAAACTGACGACACAATTCGCCGACAGCACTTCGAAGGTCTTGCTGGAGTTCAACATCCGATAGAGTCACAATATTCCTTTACTTTAGTGTCCATTCCTTCGTCACAGCCCTTACCCGAAACTAGTGGAAGCTGGCATGGTAAAATACACAGACTTTTTCTACAGTTACGATTTCGATGGGACTTGGACTTCAAACAACCGTCGAACCCCAAGCACAACACAACCATCCCGATGCAATTTCACCACGACCCTTCCTTAAGTGGGCAGGAGGGAAACGCCAGCTTCTGCCAATCCTGCGGCGATTTTGTCCCCAACATTTCAATGTGTATCACGGATCTTTCCTCGGAAGTGGCGTTGTGTTATTCGACCTTGTTAATTCAGGCCATCTCAAAAAGCAACCGGCGCATCTCACGCCGATCTTGTCGGCTGTTATCAGCGCCTACTCGACGAACCCAGCATTGTTATTTCCCACTCGTAAAAACTCGAATCTGACTATCACGCTGCTCCACAGATTCACTATTACAGAGCCAGAGACGAAATGATCAATTTTCAGCGAGCCGCCATCATGACCTCATCGGGACCCAACCCTGACGCTTATTCGGCAGAACTCGCAGCCATGTTCATCTACCTGAATAAAATCTGTTTCTATGGTCTTTTTCGCCTGAACTCGAAGGGCACATACAATGTGCCTCAAGGCAGACATACCAACCCAAGAATATGCGATACTGCCAATCTCCTCAATGAGTCGGTCGCGCTTAGGAACCTGAAAGCAAAGGTCAAAACTCAGTCGTTCGAAAAATTACTCAACTTTTCCAATAAGAATGATTTTGTCTATCTTGATCCTCCGTATACTCCAACGTCAAAAATATCCAGTTTTACTTCTTACACCTTAAGTGGATTCTCCCGCGAGGACCAACAGCGCTTGCAGCGAGTCGTGATCGACATAGCGACAAAGGGCTGTTTTGTTCTACTCAGCAATTTAACCGCACCAGAAGTAGCCGCTTGGTATGACGGAAACCAGGAGGCACTAAGCGTTGAATTAACAGCCTACAATTTTCCTGCACAGCGATCCATTAATTCGAACGGGAAGCGTCGCGGTCAGGTATTTGAAAATATCATCATAAACATCCACGCGTAGCGTAACGTTGTGCAAACAATCCTCGGATCTGAGAAGCTTCACTCTATTAGCACACTCGTTGGAAAACGAGTTGGTCTTGTTTCTAATCCGGCGTCGGTTGACCATTCTTATCAACACATTTCTGATCGTATAGCAACAAACAAGGACTTCACTCTCGCAACGATTTTTGGACCTCAACATGGCTTCCACGCAGATGTTCAGGACAACATGGTAGAAACAGCTCACGCTCATCATCCTCGATTCGGCGTACCAATCTATTCGCTCTACAGCGACACACGAGAGCCTACCCAAGAAATGTTCGATGGCATAGATTCATTACTAATCGACCTGCAAGACGTTGGCACCCGCGTCTACACTTATATCTACACCATGGCAAATTGCCTTCGAATCGCAAAGCGTTTTGGAATCCGCGTAGTAGTCTGTGATCGGCCGAATCCAATTGGTGGTCTTGCTGTAGAGGGACCGGTCCTCGACTCAAATTTTTGTTCTTTCGTCGGGCAGTTCCCAATCCCACTCAGACACGGGATGACAATTGGCGAACTGGCCCTCATGTTTAATGAACATTTTGAGATTGGCGCAACACTCGAAGTCGTTCCCCTTACAGGCTGGTCCCGAGATATGTATCAGAACGATACGGATGTCCCTTGGATTATTCCATCTCCTAACCTACCAACTCTTGACAGCGCGATCGTCTATTCTGGGACCGTACTCGTAGAAGGAACGTTGCTGTCAGAAGGTCGAGGCACAACGAAACCATTTGAGTTGATCGGAGCTCCAGAAATAGATCCAGACGCGCTTACGTTCGCACTCAATAAACTGAGGCTTCCAGGAGTGCATTTCCGACCAATAAACTTCGAACCGACGTTCCAGAAACATGCGGGACGGCAGTGCGGTGGTTGCCAGATTCATGTCACCAGTCCGAAGATATTCCAACCAGTACTTTCCGGAATTGCGGTAATCCAATCGTGCAGACGTAGTCTCGGCGACCAGTTCAAATGGAAAGAACCACCGTACGAATACGAATATGAAAAACTACCCATCGACATCTTGTCAGGTTCCAGCACGCTTAGGTCTCAGATCGAGACCGACACTTCCGCCGCCGAGATTTCCGCATCCTGGGACGCCGAATTAGAAGCTTTCAGGAAAATTCGTGCCGATTTTCTCTTATATTAGTTAAGTGATGTGCCAGTGATACGATCAACGTGAACCTACTCAATCTAATTCCGATGACAAAATCCAGAGGGCTCGAGATAAATCAATCGATTTTGATCACTGCTGCACCAACTCGTGTCTTAGCAGCGTTTTTCGACCCCGATGCATTGTCTACATGGTGGAAAACGGCACGTTCCGTTACTACCCCTCGGCCGCTTGGGGTATACGCGGTCGAGTGGGAAACGACACCTTTTCAGGATGATCTTTTGGGTTCGTTAGGCGGTGTCTTCTATGGCACAGTGATGGACTTTCGTTACGGTCGAGAGTTCTTTGTAGCAGACTCCTACTGGTTGCCTCCGGAGAGTGAACCTATTGGTCCAATGGCGCTCGAAGTACGCTGCTCCGTCTCAGGCCCAGCCACTAGACTTGATCTTCGGCAAAGTGGAACCGATACTGGCAAGCGTTGGAAGCGTCATCACGAGTTGTGGGCATCCGGATGGAAAGATTCCCTTAGTGCCCTGAAGCGGTACCTTGAGCAAGGTGCCGAACCGCATCTTCCAGACCGCGGAACCGTACCTTATAGCTGAACTCCCTCGAAAACAGGCACTCACAAATGCGAGCCGAGAAACTCGTCATTGTTGGCGGCGGTGTGATTGGCTCGAGCATCGCCTGGCACCTAAAGAAAAAAGGCTTCCAAGGACCGATTACGGTTTTCGAACGTGACCCGTCCTACCAACGAGCATCATCATCCCTCGCTATGGGAGGGGTGCGTCAACAGTTTAGTAACATCGCGAATATTAGACTCGCACAACACAGTGTCCGATTCTACGAACAGTTCAGTACAAGGTTGCGCATCTCTCATCGCTACCCAAAGGCATGTTTCCAACAACGCGGTTATCTATTTCTCGCAGATGACACAAATGTCGACCACCTTCACCGGCGGTTCGAGCACCAACTTCGACTTGGCGCCAACATCAAACGTCTTGAAGTTGCTGACATCAAATCTTTGGTTCCTGATATCGCAGTCGACAACATACGTTTCGGGATTTTCGGCCCAGATGACGGCTACGTAGCGCCCAGAGACATACTCTTCGGCTTTCGGAAAGCCGCAATCGCGTCCGGGGTAACATACACAACTGCCGAGGTGACAGATCTGGTTGTGACGAACGGGTCCATTCAAGGAGTCGTGCTTGACGGAAACACAACGTACGACGCCAAAATTGTAATCAATGCTGCAGGCCCTTTCGCTGCTAATCTCGCCTCCTTAGCAGGCATCGAATTACCAGTTATGCCTGTACGTCAGCAGCTCTTTCGCTGTAGGTTGCCCGCACGATGGCCCTATCGATTTCCTCTGGTCGTTGATCCGTCAGGCGTGCACTGGCGCCACGAAGACCCAGTCATGAGGAACGACCCGGATCAGATCATCGTTGCTCGTACAAACTTTAATGAACCTCCTGGAGAGAACTTCGACTGCGACATGTCCCGCTGGAAAACAGAGTTTCGACCACCACTTGTGTCACGTGTCCCAGCGTTTGATTCAATTTCGGTGATCACCGGTTGGGCTGGCCTATACGAAATGACACCTGACCATAATCCTCTACTTGGAGAACACACCGATCTAAGAGGTTTTTATCTGGCCAACGGATTTAGCGGACATGGGCTAATGATGGCGCCGGCGACAGGCGCAGCAATTGCGGAATTGATAACTACTGGAACTTCCTCATGCCTCGATATCACCGCATTCTCTCCTGATCGATTTAACAGGAATGACGATTGGGTCGACGATGCGATGATCTAGTTGGAGTAACTCATGCAACCAGATGCTTGGTTTAAACAGGCTCAGCGCGATGCAATACACAAAAAGTTACCAAAGCTTGTTCCCCTGCTTGACATGCTCCGTGATGCAACGCAGTCACTCAGAGGCAATAACTGGCTCCCGCTTCCTGACAATAAAAAGGTTCCTATCGGCCAAATCGAAACGCCACTAACAGTCTCGTCCGAAGCACCATCGATCGAACAAAAATGACGAGTTCACCACAGGCCACGATCACATCTCTCGGAGTTGACATCCGTCGTGGCGACATCACGTCCGTCGGACTGACAGATGAGTGCCTCAAAACAATTGCGGCTCGAAATTCTACGCTAAACGCTTTCATCACTGTCTGTGAACACGGTGCCCGAGAATCAGCCAAAGCACTAGATGAAGAACTAGCGAAAGGTAAAGACCGTGGCCCACTCCATGGAATCCCCATCTCTCTAAAGGATGTCATTGACCTGCAAGGCATACCAACCACAGGTGCAACCAGACATCTAGCCCAAAACAAAGCGCGGAGGGACGCCGTCGTCGTATCACGTCTCCGGACCGCTGGGGCCGTCCTAATTGGCAAATGCAACCTGCACGAACTTGCTTTCGGAACGACGGGCGAGGAATCCGCATCTGGACCAACGCGAAATCCACATTCAATGGAACACATTGCCGGCGGCTCCAGCAGCGGGTCAGCAATTTCAGTAGCCACTGGCATGTCCCTCGCGTCATTAGGCACCGATACGGGAGGATCAATCCGCATTCCTGCATCAGCTTGCGGCGTGATCGGACTAAAGCCAACACACGGCGAAATCAGTATGGCCGGCGTCCTACCCTTAGCTCCGTCACTAGACCATGTTGGACTAATCGCACGATCTGTTCAGGACGTAACAATCGTCTTTCAAATCATACGAGACGTTCAACAGAGCCATGCCAGTAAATCATGGGATAAACACTTCAACACTAACGTTGACGTCAGACCACTTAGAAGTGGTGCTTTAGTTCTCGGAATTCCCCGGTCATACTTTTTCGAGAAAATCGATCCTGCTGTCCATACGGCTTTTGAAAAAACAGTCATTCGCCTGAATTCGGCCGGTTATCGCGTCAGAGACGCAACCATTCCACAAGCTAAATACACGGGCTCAGTCTATCTCCACACGCAGCTTTCGGAAGCTAGTGAATGTTACTCAGAGTTGCTAGACAATCAACCTGAAACCTTAAGCGAAGAAGTTCGTCTTCGTCTTGAACTTGGCCGATATGTCTTAGCTGAAGATTACGTTCGCGCCCAACGTGCACGTAAAATCCTGAGGGACGAGGTCGATGCCGAACTATTACGGTACTCAGCGCTACTTCTACCAACGCTTGCCATCGTCCCGCCACGACTCGGCACAAAAACAATTACGTTTGGCGGTGACAGTTCTACAACTCGTGCGTTGACTTTGCGTTTAACACAGTTATTTAACTTAACAGGCCATCCAGTGATCACGATTCCATGTGGAACGGTAGAAGGGCTTCCTATTGGTGTACAGCTCGTTGGACGGCGGGGACGCACAGAACAATTACTCTCACTTGCCTCGATATGCGAAGAAGCAATTCGCGGCTAGCTGATCTCCTGAGCTTACCCATCGAAAAGTCACCAAGACAACATCAGAAAACCACGTGTTTCTTGCAGCGCTACTACTGGAGAAGAGCAACACCTAAGTGCCAGAATTACGGCTAAGGTCAGCGTAACTGCCTTTAGGCGTAGACTCAGTTTCCACCGGCAATCCGGCGTCCGCCCATCCCTGATTTATCACGTGCCCAGAAAGACTGTCCCGATGGCCGCCAAACCCCCCGAGAACATTGGAAACGTCGGTGTACCCAGCTGACAGAAGAATTTCTGCCGCCTTAGCCGATCGACCTCCCATTTGACACCCGATCAACAATCTAGAATCAGCTGGATAATTTTCTTGAATCACCGCCAGAAACTCAGTATTCGGCTGCATCCGCCCAGTCGAGAGATCCCGGTGCAACAGCGGAACATTGTGCGCTCCAGCAGCATGCCCACTCTCGTATTCTGGCACGGACCGAACGTCAATATACGTATAGCCTCCAATAGTCTTGAGCTCATTAGCTTGCTTCACGTCTATGTTTTTTACACTCATCTTCCTTCTCGTCCAACCGCTTATGGTTGGTCATAGTAGCATTGACCGCTGATGCGGTGCACTGGGATTCCGTCTGAATGATCGCTCGTTTTTTTCATGCGTGGGAACGACGCCTTGTCGCATCAACAACAGACCGGGTTATTCAACCATTCGAATGGGGCCTTGATTGGACCGACGCCGTCGTTGAAAAGGCCTCAACACCGGCAGAAGTACTAACGAATTGGGCTAGTTCGGTGATGACCGACACCGACCAATTTTTCAAGACGCCAGCGAGAAACTCATTCAAATTCGATGGTGAGTGGCTTCGATTCCCCAGTGGAATTACGACCCCTCACGAGGTCAACAATACCGTTCACGTTCGATATTTTCGGGCAAATGCTCATCAAGACCAAAGTCCTAGTCGATGCGCAGTCATTGTGCTCCCTCAATGGAACGCCGATGCGGAGGGACACATGTCCCTCTGCAGGATGATCGCAAGAAATGGCATTAGCGCGCTGCGGCTTAGCTTGCCGTATCATGACCTTCGGATGCCGAAGGAACTTCATCGTGCTGACTATATCGTTAGTGCAAACATTGGACGAACGATCCAGGTATGCCGACAGGCCGTCATCGATACGCGACAAGCGATCGATTGGCTTACCGAACAGGGATACCAGCGGATCGGATTGCTTGGAACAAGTCTTGGATCATGTCTCGCCATGCTAACAGCCGCCCACGATACACGCGTGTCAGTCGCCGCACTTAACCATATCTCTCCATTTTTCGCCGACGTGGTATGGGAGGGAATTTCGACCGCCCACGTTAGGGCTGGGCTTGAGGGTTCCATCAACTTACCACTGCTTCGAGATCTATGGCTTCCGATTAGTCCGACTCCCTACATTCGACGACTGGCAAACACAAAACTTCTATTGATTTACGCCCGTTATGACCTCTCATTTCCTGTCAGGCTCTCACGTCAACTCGTAAGTGACTTTAGGAACCAAGGCATGTCGCCTGAGGTGTTTGTATTACCATGTGGTCACTACAGCACAGGGATTGTTCCGTTCAGTTGGCTTGACGGATTTACTTTGGTCCGTTATTTAAAGCGGACACTCCTCGGCCGGTCGGTAGATACCACAAGACACGGTCGTTTCGTTTGAAACGATAATAGATCATCAAGCCAGAAACCAAAGCGTCACCTAAGACGGTCAGGCCAGCACTTCACGCGATTATTGCTCCACCGGAGCACCAAATCCGAGCCCCCCGAGATCGGATTCAAACTCGTCAGGTGAACCGACAATAACGGCAACAAATTTTTCCGGCTGTAAATACATCGATGCCGCATGCATTACGGCACCTACATCAACGGCGGCGACTCGAGAACAAAACTCCGTGAAGTAATCATCCGGAAGCTGAAAAAGTGACAGCCTCATGGCAGCACGTGCCAATTGACTTTGAGTTTCGAAGTTTCGTGAAAACCCATTGGTAAGTGCCGCTTTGGCAGCGGTAAGTTCAGATTCAGACACTGGTCGCTTCTCACGGATCGCTGAAATTTCATTAATCGACTCTCGAAGTGCGTCAGCCGTTGCCGCGCTCTGAACAGCAGCATGTAAAACGAATGGACCACGCCCACGTCGACAGTCAAACGTCGTCCCGACCCCATAGGTGTAACCTTTGTCTTCGCGCAGGTTCAGATTCAAACGGCTCACGAATTGTCCCCCCAGAGTCATATTCAGGACTAAAAGCGCGTGAAAGTCCGGAATGTTTCTCGACGCACCAAGATGGCCAAGCCTGATCTCCGACTGTGCTGCACCAGGACGGGGGACGACAATCAAACGTTTTTTGGAGACAACTGGATCTACAGGTTCAAATATTTCTAGTGGTTCCTTCAATGCGGTGCCAAAACTAATCGCACCGAATTTCTCTTCTGCTAATTCACGAAATCGAGTTGAACTTGCTCCAACGCCAATGACAGTCCACTGTCTAGGACCAAAGTAGGTTGAATGAAAGGCACCTACTTCATCGTTAGTAATTGACGAAATCGATGTTTCAGTACCAATCGAAAAATGACCATAAGGATGATCTCCAAAGATGGCTTCCAAGTAAGTGCGGTCAGCCACGATACTAGGAACCTGATTCATCTGCGCCAACCGATGCTGGCGTAACTCTCGGACTCGTTCAATCTCTTTCGACTCAAATCGTGGACATGTAGCGATGTCAATCAACAATGAGATCGCCTCGCTCTCAAAACGAGAAAGGGCCGTGATAGACAGCACGGTTGCATCACTCGTCACATCGGTGCCAAGCGTTCCACCGATTCGGCCAAGCGCTTCGTGGATTTCGAATCCTGAACGATTACCCGCGCCATCATCGAGAAGATCCGCAGTCAACGCTGCCAATCCTTCTCGGTGTTTGGGATCTGCGGAGGACCCATGTGAAAGAAGAAGCAAGAACGTCACCAATTTTGTTTCTCGATGGTCAATTGTCCACAAACGAATCCCGTTAGAAAGAACTTGTCGCTCAACGTCTGGAAACCGAAACACTGGAGAGGGCTCAACGCACGGCAATACAGTCCGGTCAGCAGTCATTATGAAACCGTTACCAACATTGAATCTGAAAGAGCCAGACTTGCTGATTCGTTCGGTACGACACTTAATGCAACACGACTGCTCATTTGCAGATGTAGGGAGGCAACTTCTCGGATTTCTGAGACACCAATGTCTCTATACCGCTGTAGGTCAGCACCAAAGAATCCTGGGGTGCCCGCAAAAACATTGTAAGCATTGAGTTGGTCTGATTTTCCACCGAATCCTCCAACCGTTTGCTGGCAATGGGCGAAATCGCTTTCGATCCGACACTGGGCCCGCGCCAACTGGTCTTCAGTCGGGCCCTCAGAAACCATGTGGATTAGTTCGGAAGTGATTTCGTTCTCAATCTCGACGAGAGTCACATCCGGTGCCGCCGTCGCCGCCACCATGAATAGGCTAGACATTTCATGGGACGCTTGTCCCGACGTAACATCCGTTACCAACGGACGATCATGTAACAACGCACGCTGCAAAGGCGCCGACTTATCCCCAGCCAAGATCATCCCAAGCAGGTCGAGCGCCGCATCGCCGGGGGCGAAAAGTGCCGGCGTTGGCCAACTGAGATAAAGCCTCGGAAACTTTACGCGGTCTTCAAAGTACCAGCACGAAGGTGACTCTCTTACTGGTAATCCCGGAGGTTTAACAATCGGCACCGCCGGCCCACGTGGAATCTCACTGAAAAAATGATCAGCGAGATCGAGGGCTCTGTTGGTGTCAATATCACCAGCAATTGCCAACGATGCGTTACCAGGGTGATAAAACCTCGAAAAAAATTCTTGCACATCTCTGAGGTCAGCGGCACGCAAGTCTTCTGGCATTCCGATGGTAGGCCAGTGATATTGATGGTTCGGCGGGTAATGGACCGATGCTAGTGCCATTGAGGCATAACCATAAGGTCGATTCTCATAGTTCTGGCGACGCTCATTGAGTACAACTTCTCGCTGTGTAACGAATTTTTTTTCGGTCAACGCGGGAAGCAAATATCCCATTCGATCTGATTCAAGCCACAAAGCACGCTCAATCGCTCCGCAGGGTACAACTTCCCAGTAATTCGTGCGATCGGAATTAGTTGATCCGTTAAGTGTGCCCCCGATTGCTTCTAGAGGCTGAAAGTAACCCGTATCGTGGTTCTTCGATCCCTCAAACATCAAATGCTCGAATAAGTGCGCAAAGCCAGTTCGCCCTGGCTTTTCATTTTTCGATCCTACGTGGTACCAAACACTGACGGCAATGAGGGGACATCCGTGATCTTCATGAACGATAACGTCTAGGCCATTCTCCAGCGTTCGTTTCACGTATGGAATATCAACTGTCACTTTTCTCTCCAAGCATCTGAATAACGATGCGCCTACGTCGACTTCTCGTATCGAATTCTGCTAGCACGATTTGCTGCCACAAACCCACTTGGACGTGTCTGTCAATGAACGGCAAAGTAATAGATGGTCCGAGTAGTGCTGCCCGAACATGGCTCGAACCGTTGTCATCCCCCCACCGTTGATGATGCTGATAGAAACTACGACGAGGCGCCAATCTCCAATGCAGTCCCAAGGTCAGCAACCGCACCAAGTTCGAACTCAATCGTTGTAATTACTGATGTCGACCCAATCACCGTCACTACATCTGCTGAAAGTCCAGATCCAGACACTGCGTCAGTAATCCGTTGAGAGATTTTGCAGACATCCCCCTGACCGACTGCCTCAACATAGAGGTCTTCTGTAACTAACACAATGAATGTGATTGTATCCGAGACGAGCGGGCATCGAACCCAGACGACACGGTCGAAGTCCTGATACTGGTTGTCCAAGCCTAGTTACAGAATCGCATCTCTACTGAGAAACCCTGGGACAACCGGAACAAAATTTGATTGCATCGACACTCCATAGAGCATTACTATCGCGCTGAGATCAATATTATCCATGACGCCACTTACTTCGGCCCTAAGTTTCCACCGAACTACCATTTGTTGCCTCATTGTCATCATTGGACTAGGTAGCTATCCCACACGCGCCTCTCAATCTTCGCTCCGATTTGACGCACCGGCCGAATGGTTATCGACAGAAACAACATCGCAAATGCGTCTGTCACAATTCACACTGCCGAAAGTCGATGGCGACGCCGAAGATGCCGAACTCGTCCTCTTTTATTTCGGAGGACAAGGTGGAACAGTCGAAGCCAACCTAAGGCGTTGGACAGAACAGATGCTTCAACCGGACGGGTTGTCTTCAACGGACGTTTCGACGACAACAAATTTTTTTGTCGGCGAACTCCAAGTTACTGTTCTCGACGTTCCAGGGACTTTTTCGGCTGCCGTACACCCCGGCTCAAGAATGCGCTACCACAAATCTGGCTTCCGACTAAAGGCAGCCGTGATCGAAACCCCTGTCGGACCCTATTTCTTCAAACTTATCGGACCAGATCGAACCGTCGCACGATGGGACACGTCGTTCGCGATGATGCTTGAATCACTTCGGTTCGAGTAGAGCGGAAAGCCCTCCAAACGAGCGGAACCTAGGACTATGAAGTAACGTCAAGTTCTAGGGGTCTGACTTCACCAAATCGATCACCCTAGACAAAGTCTTGAGGGTGACTCAGGTGCCAAGATGTTCTTCGCTCGTATAGACGAGCTAATTCGAGAATCGTTGCCTCATCATAAAGACGTCCAGTGATCATCAAACCTACCGGAAGGCCGTTTACAAAACCCGCTTTCAAGGTAAGTGCCGGATGTCCAGTCAGGTTCGTGACAGTCAGACTCGCACTTCTTGTCGGACTAACGAAAGCATCATAGTGAACAAAAATTTTTTCAACCTCCTCAAGAAGTAATGTTCTTGCACGTTGAGCTCTCAAATACTCTACCGCCGGAATGTGGCGAGAAGACCGAAAGTGATTGGGCCATGCATCCACCGTCTGACGGGTCAGTTCGCCAACCTCACCGCTTCTCGTGAAATCGTCGAAAGCCGTAGCTGACTCTGCGCTCAAAATGATTCTGAGAGAATCGGCAGGAAACTGAGGCAACTCGACAGGTTCCAGAGTAACACCCGCATTCCTAAAAACGTCGATAGCAGTACGAAGCGTACTTTGCTGCTCTTCACCGATTCGTCGGGCTGATGATTCGTCAATATCTAGACCATCAAATTCGCTCGCCAAGTAACCGATGCGGAAATTTGAAGGATTACGGTTCGGATTCCATAGAAACGGAGCGTCAATGACTGAATTGTCTCGATCGTCAGGTCCGTAAATCGCGTTAAAAACGAGGACACAGTCCTGCACAGTTCGGCACATCGGACCAATTTTGTCCATAGTCCAGCTAAGAGCCATAGCGCCATTCCGACTGACACGTCCGTAAGTCGGACGAAGACCGGCAACACCGCACGTTGCGGCTGGCGAGATAATGGAACCTAGAGTTTCTGTGCCAATCGCGAACGCGACGAGACCTGCGGCTGTAGCAGACCCAGAACCAGCAGACGAGCCGCTAGAACTCCGGGTAAGGTCCCAAGGGTTCCGTGTCATTCCTCCGAACCAAATGTCACCACGGGCAAGAGCGCCCATCGAAAGCTTCGCAACAAGAACAGCCCCTGCCTCTCTCAACCGTTGAACAACGGTCGCATCTCTATCGATCACCTGATCCTCATAAGGACGAGCACCCCACGTAGTTCGAATCCCACGAGTGGCCAATAAATCCTTCGAACCCCAAGGAATTCCATGAAGAGGGCCACGGTATCGACCACTACTAATCTCTCGGTCAGCGTCTCGTGCCTGTTGAAGCGCCAGTTCCTCGGTTAGCGTCACGACGCAACGAAGCTTTGGACCGAACCGCTTTAATCGGGACAGATACATCCTAGTCAAATCCGTGGAGGTGATACGACGACGTTCGAGCAGTGTCGCTAGGACTGTAACTGGTGCAAATGCTAGATCCTCGAACGTTTCTGGAACACGAATCGGCTGCGGTCGATCAAACGGTTGTTCGGCGTTCGGCGTTGCTCCGCCGAGTGAACGCCATCCTGGACGAGCCGGACGAAACTGAATAGCCGGCTCCACATCAGATGCAATCTCGACAGAACGGAGCACACTGAAACGCCGGCGATTATGTTCGACTACCGAACGCATCAAGTCACGCTCAACTTCTGTGAACTCGAGCTCTGATAAAGACTCTGCACAAGCTAATGTTTCCGACCATGAACGCTCATTCTGCATGTTCGCTGCAGACACAGCAGAGAACATTCCAGTTGCCAAACCAGCCGGTGCAGAGCGAAGAAATACACGGCGGCCGAGGTCGAAAACAGACGCACCGAGAAATGATTTCCTCATATGAATATCCCTTTAGCTCCAAGCTGAGACCTTCAACTAAATTCCCAAACTTAAACGAACAGACGAAACCTTCAACCTCAGCCATTCAACATTGGCGACCGTCGCTGTCAAAACCACCAAAACTCGAGGCCACCGGCACATCACGCCCAAATTCGCCTATTGCACTTTCCTCTTAGGAAACATCCAAAATACAGAGCTGTCAAATTGATCCCGAAGTGCAGAAACGCGTTCGTTCGGTGGCAAAGTCCACGGACAACATAGATCCCATGGCCTATTGACGACGAAAATCGAGTGCAAACTCCGCAATTAATTTTCTATGTAACTCACTCGTTCCTTCACCTACTTCCAGTGCCTTCGCCTCAAGCAAAAGTCGACCCACTTCGTAGTCAGCTGAAAAGCCATAACCACCGTGAATTTGGATCGCATCGAGTGCATTGTTTGTCGCAGCCTCACTCGAAACAAGTTTGGCCATTGAGGCTTCTAACGAACACCGCTCGACTCCAGCATCCTTCATCCGACCCAGACGATAAACAAGAGCCCGGGCCGATTCCACCCGGCAAATCATGTCAGCGACCTTCTGCTGAATCATCTGGAAAGCACCGATACGTTCACCAAAAGCCTCGCGTTCTTTCGCGTACGGCAGTGTAAGGTCAACGCATCGTTGTGCTTGCCCTACACAGCGTGCAGCAACAGAGAACCTACCCATATCGAGCGCTGCCCCAAGAATTGGAAAGCCACCGCCAACTGGTCCGAGTAGTGCCTCGTCGGGCAACAAAACATCGTCGAAATGAATCGCGGCAAGATTGTCTCGCTGAAGAGTCCGCATCGGATAATCGGTTATTTCAACGCCTTTCGAATGCGGGTCAACGAGAAATACTGTTACACCTTTGTGCCGTTTGGACGGGTCCACCGTGGCCGCTACCAACAACAAGCCGGCATGGGCCGCATGCGAAATAAACACCTTCGAACCGTTCAACCTCCAGCCTTTCGAAACCTGCTCAACTCGTGTTCGCAAATTGGCGAGATCCGTTCCGCCGCTCGGCTCAGTAAGACATGCCGAAGTCAATACGCTACCGTCGCATATTGGCGGCAACAATTGACTTTTCTGCGAATCACTGCCAAATCGAAGAATTGAACCAGCAACCAGAGAATTGGTGACCGAGACCACGGACGCAACAACCCAATCCACCCGTGCGAGTTCTTCGCAGATGAGCCCGTACGTCACAACATCGCAACTTGAGCCACCATAAGTACTTGGCAAAAGAGGTGCAAGATACCCAAGTGGAACCAATTTCTGGATCAGGGTCGACGGATATCGACCTTCGTTTTCATGCTCCTCGACGTACGGAAGAATTTCGTGTTCTGCAAACTCTCGGATGGACGCTCTGACCTGCCGCTGGTCATCGGTAAGATCAAAATCCGCCATTCGGCTCGGAGACATGGGCATTGTCATCTTTATCCTTCCAATTTTTCAATTTACACAGCTGTTTGGAGGCGGAAACCTTCTCGACAATAAGGAAGTGCTACAAAACAAAACGCAACGCAACGCAAATTCAGAATAAATCAAACCCGACCACAAACTCCCGTGTGTTCTATAAACACGATCTGGAGATCCTTCCATTCTGCAGCGAGGCACCAAGTTTCGTAAATCCTGAGAACCAATGGAATTCTCCATTCCAGAAATCCAAAAAACAGGGTGTCTTGAATTCATTCTCCAGCAGACACAATTCCATCATTATCCAGTGAATCTTGACTGAATCGACTCGTCGTTGGGTTTACTCATTTGCAATATTTCTATCGACAAACTCGACCACTAAGACCGCTTTTTCGCTTACTCATTCATCAAGAACAGAAAACAACAACAATCGACACTGTGAACACTATGACCGAATCCATGCAAGTGCCGAAGTAAGTTCAAGCGTTGATCGGACTAGGCCATATATCCGGTCAGACACCTCAGGAGTAACATCACCCGTGTTCGTAAAATCTTCTTTTGTAGCATACACATAGCGTGGAATGACATGACACCGAAAATCGAACATCAAACTGTTGGCAAGTCCAATAGCGGACATGTAACTGGTGTGTCCTCCAGCCGTGCACAAAAATCCTACAGGCTTCTCCAACCAGGCCTTACCCGTAAGCTCAACAACGTTTTTTGCGGCTGCGTTCAAGTCATAGTTGTAGACTGGCGAAGCGATCAGAACAGCCGATGCTTCACTAATCTTCTGAGTCATTTCGACCACATGACTATGACTGTAACAATCGCTTCCGTCGCACATCGGTAGGTCCCAATCACGTAGATCAACGAGAGAACCGTCCACGTCGAATTCATGAAGTCTTGATTCGGCTGCAATAGCCAGGCGCCGCGACCGGCTATTTGGATTGAGCGAACAGGACAGCACAAGAACCGAACCTTTAATTGCTTCAAATTTTGAACGCATCGGCGAGAATTATAGTGGTTGCATTACGAAGAACGCATTGTCAGATCACACCATGGTCCCGAAGCGCAGCAATGCCGGCCTTCGAATAGCCAAGATCGGTCAAAATCGATTCAGTATGCTCACCAAGCAGTGGTGCCCGGCGGAAAATTTCTGTTGGCGTTTCCGTCAATTTGAAAGGTGCTTCAGCGACTGGAACCGTGGCATCAATACCGGGAAAACCAACCCCAGTAAAAAAATGACTCGCCTGGATATGAGCATCGTCAAGCGCTTGCTGAGGTGACATTACCTCGGCCGACGGAATACGTGCCACCTCAAGTGCTTGCAGTGCTTCGGCCGTGGTGTGGTCCCTGCACCAGGTCGCCATCCGGTCACTGATCACCGTGCCATTCTCTCCGCGTAACTGGTCATTAGTGAACCGGGGATCAGTCAGCCACTTCTTCTCTCCCATTAAGTTCGCCCACCGCTCGAACAGCGGTTGACCAATACATTGAACTAACACCCAGCCATCCGACGTTTGAAACGCATCCGATGGCGCTTGTGTTTGACTACGATTGAGCGATGCAACTCGATTTGGTCTGACAATCGCTTGCTCAATGAGCATCGAATTGGCGATCGTCAGAGCTGAAGCCAAAAGCGAACCCTTTACCTCCTGTCCCTGCCCTGTTTGGCCACGGACACTCAACGCAGCCATCGTCCCGACTGTGGCTGCCAGTGCTGTCGTGAAATCAACGTACGGCGAATACGCCTTTGTAGGCTGGCCAGGGCTTCCAGACAAGTACATGATTCCTGACATTGCCTGCCCAATAGCGTCGAACCCGAGTTTATGCGAGGAAGGCCCGTCTGGTCCGAACGCAGAGATGCTCGTCAGAATGATATCTGCCTTGATAGTTTTGAGCGACTCATAATCGAGACCCAGCACCACAAGACCAGCCTCTGGCAAATTGGCGACCACAACATCAGCTGTTGCTACAAGCTTCTGCAACACTTCTTTTCCATCAGTACTGCGAGGATTGAGTGTCATCCCACGCTTGTTACGGTTGACCTGTACGTAGAATGCACCTTCGCCACTTGAAGAAATCGGAGCTAGAAACCGATCTTCACCGCCTCCGACCTTCTCGAGACGAATTACGTCGGCGCCAAGGTCCGCCAAAAGAGCAGCGCAGAATGGCCCAGCGATGTACCGACCAAAATCAAGAACTCGGATACCGTCAAGTACTGCCATTTCGTCTAATGTCGACCGGGCCCATACAGAATGCGCCCTGGACGTGCTCCCGTGTGTTTACCACCATCAACGACCATGACTCCATTCACGACCACATACTCGACCCCTTCAGCATACTGATGTGGCTTAGAAAACGTAGCACGATCAATTACCCGCTCTGGATCGAAGACTGCTATGTCGGCCATAAAGCCCTCCCGTAACAGTCCTCGGCCGAGAAAACCGAGTCTTTTCGCTGTAGCTCCGCTCATTTTTCGAACCGCTTCTTCTAACGTCATCAGGCCGAGGTCCCTTACATAGCGACCGAGAACTCGAGGAAATGTGCCGTACTCGCGAGGGTGCGGCACTCCTTGTTTGAACACCGAAATACCTCCGTCAGAACCAATAGTCGTAGCCGGATGCTGCATGATACGCTCGACGTCAGATTCATCCATCGCGTGGTAAATCGCACGCGCTCCTCCACGTTCGATAATCTCCATGACTAACTCCGCGGCATTAGTCAAAGTTACATCCTCCGTTCGACCCGAGAGAATTTCCGAGAGACTCTTTCCCTCCAGTGACCGATCCCATTTGCAAAGTCCAATAACGACGTTGCTAGGATCACCACCACCACGGTCGTGCTCAATTCGATAGATAACTTCCCCCTTGATGCGATGCCGCGTTTCTCTGTCCGAAAGGCGCGCTATCAGTTCGTCAATACCTCCCGCCTGAGCCCACTGTGGAATCAGTGCAACAATCGACGTTTGCGAAGCGGCGTAGGGATACTGATCCATCGTGATGTCAATACCGCGCGATCGCGCAGCGTCGACAAGAGCCAAACTTTCAACACTCTGTCCCCACATACCTCGGCTGATGGCCTTGTGATGAGTCATCTGCACCGGCAAATCGGCCTCTTCACCAATCCGGATAGTCTCCCTCACAGAATCCAGCAAGTGCTGTGCTTCATCTCGTAAGTGCGAGATATAAATGCCACCATATGAACCTGCTATTCGAGAGAGCTCGATAACCTCGTCGGTTGACGTAAAACTACCAGGAACGTAAAAAAGCCCAGTAGAAAGGCCAAGGGCGCCTTCTTCCATCGCCGTAGCTACAAGAGCACGCATTTCGTCAAGTTCGCGTGGTGTCGGTTCCCTGTCATCTACTCCGATAATCTCCCGACGGACCGTCCCTTGGCCGACAAACACCGCCCAGTTCGGGCTAATGGCGGCCTCAGCAATTTGATCTAGATGTACACCTATCGGAAACGGCGAGCTGCCATCATTGCCCTCAGTCAGGGTCGTAACGCCTTGGAGCAGGTAGTTATCAGCCGTCGGTACGTCATAAATTCCGCGAATCGCGTGCGTATGTGGATCAATAAAACCTGGTGCAACAACAAGCCCTTCTGCGTCGACCTCTCGGCGAGCCGTAGAGTCAGACAGATTTCCGATCCGCACAATTCGGTCTCTCCGAACCCCAATGTCAGCAATCGTCGAAGGGTTACCGGTGCCATCTACAATCCGCCCACCAAAGAAAATCAAGTCGAACGCCTGCCGGTCTTGAGCGACCAGAGGAAGAGCCAGGGCAGTAACAGTGGCAACCATAGAAACCATTAAAAGTCTCATCAACACTCCGGCCTCCGTCGTAACCTAGCGCCTAAATATAGACGTCCCAACAGAGTTACCCCTTTTGATTTTAAAGAACTGTTCAACTGTTCGACGTTGCCTTACATGAAAACTTGTCGTCCTAATTCGAATTCAAAATATTCTTCGCTTCCCATTGAAACGCTAGCTGCGAACCTAACCCTTTCCGTCACAGCTTAGACAACCGTCAGTAGAGGCTCAAGTCTAACCTGCGAGGCGAGGATTTGACATCGTGACACGAGTGACAACTAGCGTAAAACATGGCCAAAATCAGGCAATAACGACCTAGTCATCGGAAATTATATTTTTCACTGGCCAACGTTTAAACGCATGTATGCGAGATGCAGTCGAGTTCGTTCGGCACATCCGAAGAACAAGAATCGTCACCATCCACTATCTCATCGCAAGCATCCGTATACTCGACATAAAAGAGATGCTAACGGCCTGAAATTCGACCTGACCACTAGCGCGAAATGCTGGACAGGAATTCGTTGTTGGACCGGCGGCCTGACCGTCATCGCACTCGAAGTTGTTTGCCGTGCGACAACAGACACCTAACTTATCAGTTCAGATCAATTGCCAACCTAAAGGATTTCTGGTATTTCCAAGGCTTTCAAAGGACTAAAATCAACCGCGAGGACGAATCAAAAGTTAATTTCATGAACGCCGGTGAAGGAATTGCCCATTCTAATTGTGTTCCCACTCCAAAAATGCTCTGCCACACACCAGTGCCCATCAAGGCAGTGCAATGCCAAAAAGGACGTTACGTTGCCTAACTTAACCGTCGTAGAAATATTCACGGACTACGTTTGACCATGGTGCTACCTCAGTACCGGGCGTATTGACCAACTAACGAGAGAGTTCGAGATCGATGTACGGTGGGTGTTTTTCCCACTGCATCCGGAGACTCCGCCTGAGGGAATATCGCTTGAGGCGTTGTTTTCAGGCCGCGGCATAGACACCCGTGCAATGAACCAACGTATGGTTGAATTGATGCGAGCTGAAGGACTACCTTACGGTGAACGGACGCACACCTACAACAGCCGACTCGCACAGGAACTCGGTAAATGGGCGGATGCGTGTGGCGTTGAAGCCATCCACGACATCTTGTACCGGGCGTACTTCGTAGAAAACAGAAACATTAGCAACGTTGACGAGTTGGTCACATTAGCTCAGTCGGCGGGATTGCCAGTGGACGAAGCAAGGGACGTTCTGTTGGAAAGGCGTTATAAAGAAGCGGTTGACGCAGACTGGATGAAGGCACGGGAATATGGTGTTACGGGCGTGCCGACATTCGTCTCTGGAAATTTTGGCGTGGTAGGCGCTCAGCCGTATGACGCGTTGAAAAACCTAGTGTGCAGCAATGCGGGACGTCTCAAAATCGATGGACCGGCATCACTCTCGACTCGTCGCGGATTGAACACGTCTCGCACAGCCGAACAGACAAAGCCGTCACGTCCAAATATCACCCAGAGATAAAATGTCAGGCCACGCGCAAAGCGACAAAAAGACCGTCACGCAATGAGACGCACTAGGAACAACCTTGGGTATCTTCAAAACGACATTAACGCCAGCCAGGTCTTCACGGACCGGCCGGCTCAGGATTGACGTTCACGGTCACATAAGCCGGACTTACCAAGACCGAATCATCAGCGACCGCTTGAAGCACATATGTTCCAGGCTGTGAGAAACTGGCCGTAGTCACCGCCCGGCCGCGTTCACCGATATCAGGCACTTGCGGATCGAACATCACCGTGCCAGGCCCTCGCCAATGCACCCATGTAACTGCTAGCCCAGTAGCCGCGGCCTGCCTTGGATCAACGATCGCCTGAGATTTAGGCCCTCTTCGCGTCGTCGCAACCCTTGCACGATTGGCAAGCATCGGATTAGGAGGAGGTATTCCATCGTCTCTAGCAATCACCACCAATTCGACCGAATCCGGAAACGTCACACTCCGAGTAATGTCACCAGCCACCTCGATGGATGGACGCTGGTTGTCACCAAAACCCTGGGCTGAACCGGTACCACGATTCAAACGCATGACATCTTCGTTCATTTCCCAAACCGGCAAAAACGAGGCATATGCCCGATCGGTTCGTCCGTTATGCACAACAGTCCACACGAGGTCCTTGTCCCCCCAGTCAGCTGGCACGCGAACCTTGAATACAAATTGCTGTCGCCGTGGATAAAAATGGGTTGGCTGGCCTTGGTCAAGGTCACCGGGCTCAAGAAAATTGTTTGGCCCCACAAGAACTACTGGCTGCTCTTCATAGTTTCGATTCAGGTAGCCAAAAACAAAGTTGAACGAGCCATCGCCGTTCCGCTCCCATCCTTCAAAAACAGGCTGAACATTCTGGCCACGCGCCCAGCGAGTCTGGCCGTGAGACAGACTGCTAGCGCTAATTACAAACGCTATCGCTAACGTAACGTGCAACTTTCGTTTATGTGTTGTCATCAAAATTCCATGTGACTAAATTACAAAGAGTCGAACCCTTAATCATTATTGTCCGTCGCCGCCTCTCGGGTCGCAACCTCTGCCTCAAAGTCGTCGTCATTTAGCTCATACCAACTGACCCACGAAAAACTCATATCGTCACTAGAACGCTGTCCAAATCCTCGCCAATTACGGGGATCATCATTCCATCGGTTACCCTCAGAGTTGTCGTGCCAGCTGATGACATGCAAGTTCGTGCCTTTAGGCAGTAATGGTGCAGCAGCGTCCGCGTAGTTATAAACAATATGCCAACCGAAATCCCAATCCGCACAATTCAACATTTGGGTCGTGTTATCCGGCAAAATGGCTTCGAGGCACTGCCGTTTACCGAGGTTATGTAAATGCGGTTGGAACGCCGTAATATGCGCATTCTCTTTCAGCTGGTAGTAGCCATCGTGACGTACATTACTTTCGCCTGCCGGAATATCCAAGTCCTCATTGTCTCCAACGTGAGCGGAGATCAGTTTTCGCTTTGGTTCAACACCTCTGGGGTAAAACGTTAAACCGACAGCCGTGCGATCTGTAATTTCTCGCCCGATAGAGTGATAGTGCATGTTGAACCGAATCTTCGAACCCGCCTTGATCTCACGGCCGTGCCCATCAGGGAAAATATCTCCATTCTTACCGAGCGCGTATTCATTAAGAAAACTTCCAAGGAAACTATCCGCATCAGTTTCATCATTCACGACGCCAGTCACTGCGTGGTGCACAACTTGGAAACTCTCGGCCGACGGCTTTGTCTCAACGGCTTTTACCCATCGATCTTCTGTCAACCCGGACTCTGATTCAAGGTTCCCCCACCAGTCAGGCGCCTCGGCTGCAACGACGAACGGTTCTGGGATGGTTACGATCCAATCGGGCGTACCAATATGCCACTCATTCATCTGCTCAAACTCGATCGGAGGTGGCATATCCGAAGGATTTCCCCGTGAAGCTCCATTATCAACCCAATGAACAATCGTAGAGATTTCATCGTCGCTGAGTGATTTGTCTTCTTTAAATTCTTGCACACCGATATTTTTATCGATGTACCACGGAGGCATGGTTCGATTCGCGACCTTCTCTTTGATAGATCGAGCCCACGGGCGAGTCTCTTCGTAAGTTAGCAGCGACATGGGTGCAATAGAACCCGTCCGGTGGCACATTTGGCACGATCGCTGGAGGATTGGTGCCACATCTTTAGTGAATGTGACCTCTTGAACTTCCTGTGCATATGTCATCGACGACAAGGCACCCGTGATTAAGAGACTAATCACTACACAGGAAACACCGCGACAGTAAGAACCAATTTGAAACATTGTCAAAGCCTCCTGAGAGCCGCTAAAGAATGTGAGCCTTATTCTCGCATTCCGGAGCAACTCTGTAATGCAATATTGTGGACCAGCCTACCGAATTTTGCCAAACTCAAGCGTCTTCATTGCGAAAATTTCTTTTAGGCTTCTTATTTGAGCGTAAAGACGTAAAGCGCATTACCTGAATCCGGATGCCGGATTTCTGGACTCAACAATTGGGGAATTCGTCGTGGACTTCCCCCACCGAGCCCAGCAGGCACCGCAATATATTGGGCGCCATCAACGCCGTAAGCAACCGGAAATCCCTGCACGGAAGTTCCAAGACGCGTTTCCCACAACACCTCGCCACTCATTGAGTCAAACGCACGAACGTAACGATCAACATCCCCCGCGAACACCAACCCACCAGCGGTCGTGAGGACACCAGTCAAGAAAGCCGCGCGCTGTTCCACGCTCCAGAGTTCCTCTAAGGATTCAACATCATACGCTGCCAGCTTACCTAGATTGCCATCAGTGCCAGGCATTTCGAACCACTTGCGATCCGCCTGCGATCCGCCGGAACCCGGCTCAAGAGCTACTTCCCGACCCGCTATTTCCAAGCAGCTCTGGCTGAGCGGAATAATTAACGCATTAGCTTCCGGACTGTAAGCCATGGCGTGCCAATTGTGTCCTCCCGCCGTGCTAGGACAGACTGAAACCCAGTCACCGACCCCAGCATCCGCTATGTCCTGGCGATAGGCAACGACGCCGGTCACAGGATCGATCCGATCAAAAATATTCTGGAATACCGTTTCTTTGAAATCAAGAAATCCTCCGGATTCTCGATCCAATTTCCACAGTATTCCATGTTTTCCAATGGTGAAAAGTACCTTCTGATCGTCGATATCAATTAAGACCTGTTCGAACGCTTCGTCAAGGTCAAGCGCTTCCCCCGGAACATGTTGCCGAAACCAAGAGATCGAACCATCATCGGGATCTAGCGCTAGAGTCGAGTTCGTATAAAGTGCCGCATCGTAGACGGTCAATCCCCGACTAGCCGGAACCCAAGGTTTGGCTTGCGCCACCGGCCAGAAAACCAAACCGAGTTCAGGATCATAGCTACCGGGAATCCATGAATCACCTCCAGCTCGCAACGTCAACGAAAGGTCACCCCACGTATCACCGCCAGGTTCACCAGGCGCCGCAATTGTTAAGCGACGCCAGAGTTCTTCACCGTTAACCGGATCGTGAGCCGTGATAAAACAACTGTCCTGCATGAAACGATTACAGCCATTGATACCGTTGATAACCTTGTCCTCGACGACGATTGGCCCACTTGAATTGCTGTACCCATCCATATAGTCAGCCAGTTTCGTTTCCCAAACAAGCTCGCCGGTTCTGGCGTCCAGCGCTACGATGTAAGCGTCTCGTGTTCCCATGAACAATTGATGGCCATATATCGCAAGGTTTCGAACAGAAGCACCCCGTAACTCGTCAGGAAGCGCTCGCCGATACTCCCAAAGTAGCGTTCCGGTAGCCGCGTCTAGCGCCTGAATTACATTCCCGGGATTCGCCAAATACATCACGCCGTTGTAGACCAAAGGCGTAGGTTGATTCCGGCCGTTCTCCATTGACCACACCCACGCTAACTGCAGTTCGTCAACGTTTTCCCGGGTAATCTGATCCAGTGGACTATGGCCCCAGCCGTCATATGTTCGGCGGTACATCAACCAGTCATTCGGATCAGGGTCACGGAGCATCCTCTCAGTGACGGGTTCGTGTTCGGTGAGCGCCTGAAAAACCGTCGTAGCATTGGGAATCGATGACCCAAGAACAGACTCAGTTGATTCAGCCAGCACTTCGGTTGGCCCAAGAACAAGAGGATCGTCATCGGGCAAATATCCATTCTCCTGAAGAAGAAAAGCAATAACATTCGAATAGCTATCGATTCCAAGTGTCCCCACATCTCCTGGCGGCATCGTAGTAACAATGAAATCAAGTAATTCACCTGCCGAGCGATTCCCCCACAGGCGCCGAAAGGTCGCTCCGGCTAATTCTGGCGCTTCAAATCCTCCGGCCATATTAGCCATATGGCAAGATGCGCAGGCTCGTTCGTAAATCGTTCTCCCAGCCTCAGCATCGACCACTGTGTATCTGGTCAAGCCGAGCTGTGCTCGTGCGCTAGCAGACGTTAACAGCACCAAACTCAAAAAAAGTAGACTGCCCCTCCGCACAGACACTCTCAGACCGTGGATGACTCGCCGTCTAATCATCAGTGAACTCCGTTCGATATTTGTCGCAATCGCAAAGTGCATCCTGCAGTTCCCCGTTCGCTAGTCACCAAACATCCTTTGTAATGACACACTTCTGAAGTCAAAAATATGTTCGAGTCATTTTCGAACCAGCCAAGAATGCACAATTCTTCCAGCGGGTCCAAATGGCAGTGCGTTATGAATTAGGTCTCTAACTTCTGTGCCCGCTTCGGTCGAACCAAAAAAATGCTGGTGGTACCAAAATCGATACGGTCCGAACCACTGCTCATCGACAAAATAGGCCGGCGCCTTCACGTGCGTGATTTCGGTCGCCCAACGCCAGCAAGTGCGAAACACTGGTGTCACCGTATAGGTGATAATTCATTCCAGGATATATCTCTCCCTGCCCTCCATCGGAGATTCGAAAACTGAGCTCGGCAAGTGTAATCTTCTGGAGACTAGTCAGATTCGAAAAAAGTGCCATGCTTCTTTTCGAGAAATGGGAAATATTTCGGTTCTCTCAAGTGAATATATTTTCATTGCGAGGAATCCAAAGAATTTTTCGTTCTCGCACCAGGCACACTTTTTCAGTCGGAAAAATTTAGGAACGGCAAGCATTACGACTGTTGCTTGTACGTTCGACCTATCGTCAGCAACCGGTCCGGAAGCCATCTCACCAGGTAGCGAACTAGAAACGCCGTGCGCCTAGGAAATTCAAATACTTTCCTCCTCTTCTGTATCGCACGCGCAATGCGGCGAGCTGCCTGGTCGGCATCCATCAACAATGGCATGTGGAAATCATTCTTGTCTGTCATTTCTGACCGAACATAGCCAGGATGAACAATCGTGGCATCAATTCCCACACGAGCCCAATCTGGCCGGAATCCTTCCACCAACCTCGTCAATGCTGCTTTCGAAGCGCAATAACCCGCGGCACCTGGAAGGCCACGGTAACTAGCAAGACTAGATATCGCGACAACATGACCAGATTGACGTTTGCGCATCAACGGAATAACCGCCTCAATGGCATAAAACGCGCCGAACACGTTCACACGAAACTCAGATTCAAAACTTGTTGAATCCGGTTCAAACGCATTCGTTCCAAGACCGATTCCAGCATTCGCAACAAGGAGGTCAACAGGCCCGAGCAACGCCGTAAAATTACGAATCGCATTATGAACCTCCTCTCTGTGAGACACATCCGCTGAAAAGAATTCCGCCCTTACACCGAGGTCTCGTACGGCGTCGGCGAGCACGCCAAGTTCCTCCGAACGACGGGCGATCAAACCTACGTCGTATTGCCTACGGGCAAGCTCAAGAGCAAGCGCACGTCCAATACCACTCGATGCTCCGGTAATCACGGCGACCTCAGACCGCGTGCGTTGTCTCATACCATTTGCGTCTTTCGTAGTATTTTCTGTCACCAGCTGAAACTTGGACACCGCCATGAGCCAGAGAAATACCGATCGACGTGGTTGCCGTTACATCGAAATATTTTCACCTGATGAAGTTAGAAATCAGCGTCGTTCGGAAGCGAGTTGGTCCATGTATAGGTTCTCAAGGCGTTTCACGGCATCAAAAAAACCGTCGGAATCGACAAACGTTTCCGCGTTATAGTCCTCGCCGGCCACGTACTTCTCATGCAATCCATATTGGGAACCATGTGCCGCGACCCACACGTCAACATCCAGAGATTTCTGTTTCTCGAACGTTTCAGCAAAATCGTCAGCAACGCCAGGATAGGTAGGATCGACGACTAAGCGTTTACCTGGGTTGATAGTCCCCATGTTGGCAATCACAACTCTGTAGTCCCGACCGTTTTCCTGAATCGTCATGGTATAGCTAACGCTACCAGCTGTATGCCCAGGGGTCTCATACACTTTCAACTGCGTCTCCCCTAGCCTCATCACCTCGCCATCAACGATTACTTTGTCTACCTCAACCGGTTCGAATGACACTTCGCCACCAAAATGCGGGTCACTGAATCCTCCGTCTTCGAGAATAGGAGCGTCACCAGCAGTCGCCCACATTTCAGCTCCCGTAAGTTCCTTAATCTCGGACAAAGCGGCTGTGTGATCCCAATGGGCCTGCATTGTCAGAAGAATCTTGACGTCATCCAGTTGAAAGCCAAGCGATTCCACATTGGTTCGGATCATCGACAGTGAGTCCTCCAAACCCGTGTTGATTAGAAAATGTCCCTCGTCTGATGTGACAAGAAACACACCGAGGTCGTAGGTACCGACCGCATAAAGATTTCCTATCACTCGATGTCCGGGAAACGGCTGAGACCAACCGTCTGGCTGAGCGGCACAAGGTACCGCAACAACCAACAGACAACAAACAAGAACCACCCGCTGCATACAACACCTCATGACTTTACCTCCTCTGAAACTGAACACACTCTGTATCCGTCTTACGAGGCCATCAGGATCCCGAAATCCTGAGAAATGGGTCGGCCTAATGTGCGTTGTGTTCTGCTGCCGCGATGACCTTCCGGTAGCGAACCACGGTATCAGCAAGACCATACACGAGTGCATCCGCTATTAGCGCGTGACCAATTGACACCTCTTCAACGCACCCTATTGAGCAAAATTTTGTAAGGTTTGAAAGATCTAGATCGTGGCCGGCATTGACACCGAGACCAATACGAACAGCCCGGTTAGCAGCATTACGGTAAATCTGCCACGCATCGGCCGTTGCTACTGAGTCGGCTCCCGATCGCTTGAACACTTGCGCATAAGGACCTGTGTAAAGTTCAACACGGTCGCAACCAATCTCCTTAGCCTTCGTAATTTGAGTTTGGTCTGGATCGACAAACAAACTCACACGAATCCCCAGCGCACGGTAACCGGCAATCAAATGAGCAAGTCGATCACATGTTGATGAATCGAGTAAATTCCATCCATGATCCGATGTGAGTTGAGTATCGGTGTCGGGAACCAGTGTGCACTGGTCGGGTCGTATCTGTTGGATCAGACTGTCGAATCCTGGAAAACCATTGTCACGAGGGCCAGTAAATGGGTTTCCTTCGATATTAAACTCGATTACCGGACGCTCGGACACCACGGCCGACAAAGCACGCACATCTTTCGGACCAATGTGGCGTTGATCCGGACGCGGGTGCACAGTGATACCGCTAGCCCCCGCGTCCAAAACCACCTTTGCAGCTTCAACAATATTCGGCCGATCGCCATCTCTCGCATTGCGCAACCATGCGATCTTGTTCACGTTGACCGACAATTCCGGGAGGCGAAACGCGAGAGAATCTTCGGCAGAGTTCACTGTTTCGCAGACACAGTCGCCTCTTTCATTTCTTCCACACGCTGTCCTCCGAGGATGCCTGGCATGCTGTAATTGCCTTCGTGGCACGCGTATTCGAACATCGGCACGTCCGTCCGACGCATCGGAATGGAAGCCGTCCAAGGGCTCACCCATGTTTCGGGATCGGTCACCGTAAACTCGTATGCCAGCGTATCTTCATCGACACGGGTAAAACGCTCCACCAACTTCATATTCTTTGTCGAACCTCGCCACCGACGCTCATCGTAGAAATTAGAGGTCTCAACAACCAAAGTGTCACCATCCCAATGACCTTGGGAATCACCAGACCATTGACTCATATGGTCACCGAGAGCCGGACGACCATTAAGGGGAACGACTCGAACCGTGTGTACCATTTCGGTAATGAGTACAACATGTTCTGGAGTCTGAAACAGTTGAAGATTCTGATTGTAACCACCAGGGGTAATCGGTGGCCCCGCGTTGAATCCCAAGATACAGCGATCGAAAGGCGACCTATCTAACCATGAATCTGCGGGGTGTTCAGTCAAATATTCACGACGAGCAGTCGTACGCTGCTGCCCCTCTGATGACAACTCAGGCATGCGGCCATTGGGAGGGTCTACGATAAGTGACGTACGTCTGGTCGTGACCGTTCTCGTGCCTTGGTCAAGCCAAAAATTATTGTAGAACCCAGGTGCACCTTCTTCACCTCTGTCGACACTCTCGGTAGAAGTCGTTCGTTGCGCGGGACGACTCAGGAGTTCAGAATTTCGGCTAACGACACCTTGTTCCAGGTCCGCTGCCTCTTCTGCGCTCAAGAATTCCTGATCGGCCAGATCTTCCGGGCGTTGCATCGGAGTAATGGTCCTAAAATCCCAGAGACCCTGGAGGTCCGGATGCCCCCACGCAGTCTGGTGAGCACTCTGAGCGAACACCGCATTGGATGAAAACACCACACCGGCTAAAAGCAAAACACTCAAAACTCCAAAAGATAAACGTTGCATTTGCCCCTCCCCCCTTACAATCAAGACGAATCTGCTGACGACATCCTAGCCGCCTTTTGCGTTCTTCTCAACCGGAACGCACTCTGACGGAAGTGTTTTTGCCTGTCGAACACCGGAACACCAACCCATCCACGGGATTTCCCGTTAGATATCTGCATCAATCAAGCTACGCCCCAGCAGAGAGACCGTTTCGATTTACCGTTCATTAACAGTCTCAATTTCACCGACATTAATGTCTTGCATTCTTGAACCAGAGAGAATGTTTCTCAATCCGTAATTTCCTTCGTGAATACTCCAGCATCGAAAAATTTCTTATAAAACAGGTATATCTGAGAGCCATCCTGCAATAGGCCTGCATAGGAACCGGTTAACTATTCGATCCACGACTTCTTATACGAACCTCATAGGGACAGTTTAGGACAGTCACGCCAAGCACGGTCGCAGGTGTTCCCGCTGTTCCCTTGTCTGTCGCCGTATCGTGGTTTACTGCCAGTCCGGCGGCGGGGTGATCATCTCGGCTGGAGCACCGCCGGGGTCGGATCGGCCGCTGCCTTCGAGTCGGCCAACCGCCCGGATGGTCATGTCCTGGTCGCAGAGTATCTGGCACGACAGACGCACGCCGGTTAGGCTCCTAGCCCCAAGCAGGGAACTTTCCGCGGCTGTTATCTTCGTCGGTTCTCCGTCAATGAACTCTACGCGGCAGGTTGTACATCGTGCATTGCCACCGCAGGCATGTAAGACGTCGACTTTGGCATCCTGCTCGATTGCCAGCACAAGTTTTTTGTCATCAGGAACATCGAAGGTCCCATATCCTTCCACGGTCAGTTGGACATGCTGAGATTGTACGGCATGACCGACGAGCGCAGTGAGGCGCGCCGGATGACCGAGGGCCGAAGTAAAAAGTCGGAGAAGCCAGTCGGACTGATGCGTTTTGGTTTATTCCTACTTTGTTGGCCAACTACCTCACGATCGTGAGGTCAAAATCTTCGCGGACCCAATGCGTGTGTCCATATTCGCGAGCTTGGACTTCACCCGGCGCGCGGTATTGGCATTCAACAGTGCAAGGCAACCCAATTTGGGTCACCTTATCAATATTTTCAGATTTGCCTTCACGTCCCCAAAGAGCCAGCTTGTCACCATTGTCCAAGACACAGACTAGTCTTCGGTTGTCCCGTGTACCTCGCACACCACCCTCATCAAAGGCCACGATCCGGAAAGCACCTCGTTGCATCATTTTCCACACCTGCTCTTTGGTCAATTCGGTCAGCGTTAGAGTCGACAGTGATTTCAATCTTGGATTCGGTGAAAAAAGGGTGATTAGTCTGCCGGCTTACCTTCTATGGTCCAGTGATCATCAGTCAAAGACTCGACGAACGGAGAAGGTGCAAAACTAGGCACCATCAAAAGAAGGCGGCTCGTCGACCGACTACAGGCCACAAAGAAAGCGCGGCGCAGAGCAGCCTCATGTTCATCTCGGTCCTCTGACTGATAGATAGGCCACGGAAACTTGCCAGCCTCAATTTTCGCAACAGCGACTACGGGAAACTGCAACCCCTTTGCCGCATGCATTGTTATAACCTTCACACCACGGTGGCTGAGATCGAAGTCCTTCGAAGTCATAGCTTTTGCATTAAGTAAACGGTCCAACCGCGGCGCGATTTCATTTACGATTTTATTAGTTGGGCACAAGACGGCTGCGAATCCTGGTCCGACCCGTTCCTTCATCAACGAGTCATACAAGAACGAATTCAGTCGTTCGATCTGATTGGTCTCATCTCCGTAATAGCAGACTATTGGCAATGCGCCGTGTCTATGAACTCGGCTTTCGGATGTTTCTTCGTCTAGTTGTTTGTTAGAAGGAAACAGTTGCTGAAGGCCATTCCAAAGTCAGTCGCTTATACACTTCGACCAACGTGTTCCGTCATCGATCACTCCGGTAATTCCAGCACCTCGTGCAGCTAATGACGTCAAGGCCTCAAGGTATACAACAACCAAACGGACTGCGTCATCATCGAGTTCACTTCGTGAAATCGCTGGCATCTGGCCGACACCTTCCCGGACGACAGTAAGCACATAATCGAGATCAAAACCAAATGGAACCAACGCCGGTGCGATATCACCCCGTCCTTCCACCCCGTGACACAACTGGCACACCTGTCGATATGCCTCCTTGCCTTGTTGAGCTCGCGCCGATGTGGGATACAACTGCATCAATATCAATATCCAGACGAACGGATGGGCACGGGGCATGCGCGTGTCTCCTGGTAGCGAGAACCGTAATGAAGAATACTTGATCGCTCCGAGAAATCAACTTCGCAGAGTCAAGCGATTTCCGACGTTCATCGTGAGTGTTACAAGGGACAGAAAAGATTACTTCTAGTCACGATCAACTCGAAAACAGAAAGACAACAATTAACTCCATATCCACTATCCAGAAGCCCGTGACCGCCGTAAATCAAGAACAAGTGTCATGCCCGGACGCAATGGTCCTGACCGCAACAATTACTGTTTCAATATCTTTCCGTGACACGTTGAGGTGCGTGACCGCTCGCACTTCTTTCCCAGTCATGCTCATTCTCACGTGCGCTTTCTCCAGCCGAAGTAAGAACTCATCATTGTTAACGTCGAGTCCACTCACATCGAAAAACACCATGTTGGATTCAGGGTTTCGTGTTCGAACATGAATACCATCGATTTCAGCAAGACCACTTGCGAGAATCCGAGCGTTGTCGTGGTCGTCAACCAGTCGATCGACATGATGGTCAAGCGCATACAAACATCCGGCGGCCGCAATTCCGGCCTGCCGCATTGAGCCACCAAACAATTGTTTATACCGTCGTGCCACAGAAAGAAAATCCTTCGTACCTGCAAGCACGGCACCGATCGGCGCACCGAGACCTTTCGTAAAATCAATCCACAAACTATCGACTTGAGCGCCAAATTCCGAAGCAGATACCCCCGTTGCTGCGCAGGCATTCACCAGCCTCGCACCATCCATATGGACAGGTATTCGCCGCGCGCGCGCAACGGAAGAAATCGCACTAAGCTCGTCCAAAGACCAAACAGCACCGCCACCGAAATTGTGCGTCTGTTCGACACAAACAAGACCGACAGGCTGACCGTAAGGCACGGCGACGGTAGTCACTCGCTCGATCGCAACTTCGAGAGCCTCTGGCGAAAAAATGCCTCTCTCGGTCTGAATCGGCTCCACAAGTACGCCTGAGCCCAACGCCACACCAGCCGACTCTGCACGAATGATGTGCGCCATCCAATCAGCGATAATCGCGTCTCCCGGACGAGTATGTGATTTCACAGCCACCAAATTGCACATCGTGCCACTCGGAAACCAAAGTGCAGCTTCCTTGCCGAGGAATTTGGCGACCCGTTCCTGCAGCAGATTGATCGTGGGATCCTCATTCTTTTGCTCATCTCCAACTTCCGCAGATGCCATCACTTCGCGCATCCGGAGGGTCGGACGAGTCTCGGTATCACTGAACAAAGAAATAGTAAAATCAACCATGTCAGTACGAGCAATCAAGAAATCGCGTTAACATCAACCGCGTCAACACAGCACTGGAGACACTGCCACTGTACGACGTAATCAATAACAGTGTCATTGAAATTGGCGCCGCTCAGCAATCATTCACGCTCAAGGGAAACGACCGGTGGAACGAATTCAACACTCTGGCCTTACAACTGCTCATTGAACACGATCTTGAGATTAGTCCCATCTAACCATGAGGCTCTCTGTGACCGCACCGAAAGTCAGCGCTTCTCGAGCAGGAACCGAATGACCGCATCAAGTTACCGTGAATCAAACCGGACTAGATCGCGATCGATCATGTCGATCTTCGGCCGGCCAGACGCGGCCATGTTTCTTGCCAGTTCAGTCTGGAGCAATTCGAGTACCGTCTGAACGCCAACGGCACCGTAAGCCGAAAGCCCCCACATCGGAGCCCGAGCCACCATTACGGCAGCAGCCCCAAGAGCCAATCCCTTAAGGATTTCTGTGCCGCGTTGAAATCCTCCATCAACAATGACAGGCACACGACCATCGACCGCATCACTTACCGCGGCAAGCACGTCAATCGGCAATACGCCGCCCGGTGCTGTTCCTCCATGGTTGGAAACTACAACCCCCTGAACGCCTCGTTGGAGCGCGACCTCAACGTCGCTCGGATTCATAATGCCCTTTACCACCACCGGCACATCAATGCTTCGGCTCAAACGCTCGACAACACCCCAATTCGTAGACACCGGGATCCCGTTTTCAGATACTCCGATTGTCACACAAACCACTGGACACCCTGCCTCGACCGCCTGCGTCGCGTCGTCGAGAACTGAATCGTCATTTCCGTACACCTGAAACCACACCGGTTCATTACTAGCGTTGACAACTTCGGAAAGAGCTTCAGTTGACGGACGAGTGGCAACCATTACTGTCTTCGCACGGGAAGCACCTCGCGCGGTTTCAAGTTCACCATCGTCATGCAAGAAATTTTGACCGGATACTGGTCCGACGATAATCGGGGCGAACATTTCGTAGCCGAAAAGCTCCGTGGTTAAATCTAGGTCCATCGCATAGACCATCAACCTCTGGCGAAACGTCATTTTGTCAAATGACTGTCTCGCCGGTGCTCGAAACGCGTCGAATCTGTCGGAAGGAAGAACTAGCCGGGCCATCGCTTCAAATTCAGGAACATTGACCAGTTCATCAACCGGAACTTTTCGGTCGGTCGGTGGTGCTCCACCCGCTTGCGTCCTTACTGCTGAACCACGAACGCCATAGGTTAGGAACCGTTGTACCGATTCTCGTAATTTGAACTGCATCGTTGTTGGCCCGCTTTCTACCAAACCTGGCTATGCTGGAAATTCACCCGCGAAAGTTTGGACACTGTGCTCTCAACTATTCCGCTCGTCGACACTATTTAGTTACGGAAAGTTCGTCCGAACAATGTTTCGGTCAATCTCCCCGACCGTTGAACAACCGACCGCCGCCATGGCTTGTTTCAACTCCAAATTCAAAATTTCAAGTACTTTTTCCGCGCCAGATTCCCCGAAAGCACCCAGTCCCCATCGAGAAGCGCGTCCGAAACACACGGCATCCGCACCTAGTGCTAGGGCTTTTAAGGCATCGCCACCGCGGCGAAATCCACTATCAATGAGAACCGGAACTCGTCCTGCAACAGCATCGACAACCTCTTCTAACACCTCAAGGCTTGACGGTCCATAGTCGAGAGCTCGCCCACCATGGTTGGAAACCACAATTCCATCAACGCCGTGTTCGATACATTTCCTTGCCCCTTCCCCAGTCAAAATACCTTTGGCCAACATCGGCACTTCGCACATCGGTCGGAGTTCATCAAAAAGTTCCCACTCATACCAGAGACGACCGGCTCCCACACGGTAGGGATTTTCTGGATTGCTGGGCGCACGACGCCGCGCACGACGCGGAACCCCCCCCAAGTGCCTATCATGTAGGTCCCGTTCATAGTAGGACGCCTGTTGATCAATTGTCACAACAATAGTCTCGCTACCTGCTTCTTGAGCCCCGGCAAGCACTTCACGATTCAGCTCAGGGTCCCGTGTCGCGTAGCGTTGAAACCAAAGTGGCCCTTCCGCCGCATCAGCAATTCTGGCAAAAGGAAAACTCGACACATTACTTACGATCATGGTCGTCCCCATGGTCGTAGCAGCCCGGTGCATGCCTAATTCTCCATCCGGATGCAAGTCCCTCTGTCTCGCTGTCGGAGCCAACATGATGGGACTGTTCATTGCTCGTCCGAACAATTCCGTTGATGTGTCAACGTCAGTCGGATCAACGCCGCCACTTGCAATCAGATCAACCCAATCAAACGCATCCCGGTTTCGATATAACGTAAACTCGGACTCAGTTCCGTGAGCTGTGTAGTCATATGTTGACAGCGGCACATTAGCTCTAAAAATGGGCTCAAAGTCGAATACGTCACGCATTTCATCGAAGCCGAGGAATCGACGGTGTGGCCCAAGCGGCCATGGATCACGCTGAGCGTGGACCAATGGCGACGCCGCCAAAAACGACGCGAACCCGAAGAGAGCCTCTCGACGGGAAAATCCCTGACGCCATGCTCGCTCAATCTTCCCCATGTTTCTCTCCTATGGACAAGTCTCTAAAACCAACTTCGACATATGTTCTACCCGCTAAAGCAACTGACTCAGGTGCAGAAACTTCCGACATTCGTCTGGCCAGCCAAATCCCACTTCTGTATAACCGCCATCCGATCACTTGAGAAACTTCTGTACACGACCGTCGAGTTGCGCAACAAAAACTGCTCCGTCCCTGGACACCGTTGTGCCGTGCCCACCGGTCGTACCGAATAATCGAGCAAGCATCATGCCCTCAAGATTTCGCAAAACCCCACCAACCCAGATACGCTGCTCATCAGTCAGAAATAAACTTGACACACCACCGATGTTGGGCCACTCCGCCAAGAATTGGCCTTCGGAATCAAATACCTGGATGCGGTTGTTGTCACGGTCCGTGACATAGACGCGGCCTCTCGAATCAACCACCAAATTGTGAGGCAACCCAAATTCCCCTGGACCAATTCCACGTGTACCCCACTCCAGAAGATATTGACCGTCCGCAGCATACTTAACGACTCGTGGATTTCCGTATCCATCGCTAACATAAACATCGCCCGTCGGAGCAAACGCGACATCCGTAGGAAGATTAAACGTATTCCGGCTGATGCCAGTAGTGCCTCTTGTCCCCAGTTCCATCAAAACACGTCCGTTATCGTCCATCTTATAGACTACGTGTCCCGCCGCATCGACTACCCAAATATTACCCACCGCATCCACACGCACGGAATGCGCCCCGCATGCGTAACACCCAGCAGACCCGTAAACCACCGTATACCTCGACCTGCCCTCAGTCCGTTCGCTCCCGCCTATCCCCACCACCTTGCCGTTGCTGAATAACCCGTTACCCCAAGAACGAATAAAGCGACCGTCGGCGTCGAACACCATGATCGGGTCTGCTCCTCGGTGCAACACTACGATGTCTCCGTTCACACTCGTCGCAACTGCCGCCACCTGCCCAAAATTCCACGATGTACTCGTTCCCGAGTCACTGATCGCAGGAAGCGGCCAAGACGGTGCTTCACCGTATTCGACCACCAACCCGCCTGCTTGCTGGCCAGTTCCTAAGAGCAGTACGACCCAGAAAAGCTGTTTCAACCGACGAGTCCTCATACGATTCACCTTAGGAATAGATAATGAACTCTAAAAGATTCCCATCTGGGTCACGGATATACCGACTCGTGCCTGTGTCGACGCCCCCGTTACGCCCACCTTGACGAGGGGATGGACCTTCGACAACTTCGGCATTGACATCCGTCAGTGCCCGCGTCAACTCAGCAGAGGAACCTTCCCATACGAAGCAAAAGTCACCACACGGGGGCTGTGCTGCCGGTGCTCGCAGCGTAAATTCGCCACCTTCCCATATCTCAGGCCTATGAAAGTTGATCTTGTTGTCCCCAAAATGAACAGAGCAAATCCGGTCACCTTCGTTAACGACGAAGCCAAGGTCCCGATAAAAATTTACCATTTCAACGGTATGACGCATCGGGACCGCTACGTGATCAAACCGGGCAATCTTCGCACCAACTTGTGCACGAATGCCTACATGTGCCCCAGCCGGAATCGACGCAGCAACACCGACGCGGACGACTTGCTTTAAGAAATGTCTTCGCGCAGATGATTGGGATAGTGATGCCGGTGTCGTGGCAGTCATTGGACAGTCCTCCAAGAATGCAGCTAAACGACTATAGTCGTACCAGAACAAGAACACTATTTACGGATGTAGTCAAAAGTCTTGATCAACCCCACACTCACAACGCTGCAAGACAATTTCGTCTTTCGGTACAACAGTCACACCGCGGCCCAGTAATGGCGTCCACAGTCGAGAATTTCCATGGCATCAACAATAATCGGAGCCCCTTCGCTTTGATGCAACGAAACTAAGGCATGAGTAATGTTGAACAAACACTGACGACCAGTCCCCAACCGTCACCAAAGCGAGCTGACAACCGTGACGAAACTGTGCGGACACAGCCTCGCATCGTCGTTGGCAAAATAAAGTGTGACCGCACACCTAGAATTTGTCTAAGCCCTCAGTAAGCTCGATATACGTCCCCCAAGGGTCCGTGAGAAACGCAATCGCTAAACCAAGTTGTTCAATCTCTCGGTAAGGTATGTCAAATCTGATGCCATCTGCCTCGAGTTTCTCGCAAAACGCTTTGAGGTCTTTTACCTCGAAACCAATGTGATCGAGACTACGTCCTTGCGTGCCCGCCAATGCCGAAGCATTCTCAGAATACGTTAGATTGACACCTGGCAGGTCCGCTGCTTCGAATGACCCTCTCACGCCTGGCTCTGCGCCGAACTTGTCCACGTACCACGATTTCATAGCTTCCGGATCATTTCCGTCGAAATGAATATGGTGAAGCGCGATTGGTTCATTTTGGATGCGGTCTTCAAAGAGTTCGACCTTCACGTCATCAGGAGCCATAACGAACGCAATGTGAGCATCCTGATTGGCTATGAATGCCACGCCATCCTCGACGACGATTGACCGAGGTAGTTCTTGACGAGTAACAACCGGATAGCCAGCCGCACGTACCTTCGCCAATGCGTCACTTACATTCGGTACCGAGAAGCCGATATGGTTCACGGTTGAGCCTTTGGTGCCACCCTCCGGTTCACGTTCGGTAACGAAGAGCAAAACGTTTGGAAACTTATACATCTCCCCCTGACCAATCGGCGTCGGGATTCCTCCGAGCGCCTCCGTCCAGAACCTGCTGTGTTCCGCTGCGCTCGTGACATTTAGGTGGTGGTGTCCGTAAACTACAGGACCTTCACTGGCCGCTGTGAGCTGACCTCGCGCTATCTCAGGACTTGTTACAAGCACGCCGGCGAACATCATCACGATGACTGGAAGTCTCATCGTTTACTCCTTTCCTAAGCAGCGTTGGTGATTAAGTTCACCCTAGAAACGTAACAGATACGAAATTTTCCCGAAAACTGCTCGATTTGTACGCTGCAGCCTGGTTGTTCGAAACAGAAAGTTGTCAATTCTGGAACCACGTTGATAACGATCGTCATAGCCGAGAAACGCCACAGTTCCCGCATTGATCCGGTAGGTCAAGAGAAGATTATTTCCCAGCGTCACGGCTAACGTATTGTGTTCCATGATGTGACGTAACAGTAACCGGTCTGTGAACTGATAGGTCGTCCGCGTCCTAAAAATTTTGACGTTAAAAACTTCAGAATCCGCAATCGTGTCAGCAAAACTACTAAAAATTCCCGTCAGTTCCGTGCGTAGACGAGACGTCGCGTTTAATCTGAACAGGAAGTTCCCGCTGGTCGATCGTCCGAGAAACGGATCGGTGCCATAAAAAACTCCGTCCCCCCAATTGATTCCTCCCACGAAGGACATTACCCGTCCGCTTATGACGCCGAACAGACTGTAGCCATTCTTTCTGAAATCGATTTCATTAAACCGCTCAAGCGTACGACTCATAGTCCCGAAAATACTAATGTTGTTCCGAAACTGGAAATTCGTCTGTCCTTGGACTTGCTCATCCTGCAGGACACCGGCGTGATCATAGAGCCGCAAATAGGTAAACCCTGGCCCCCAACTCAGGAGCGTCGATTCAGGCCACCAGCGGTAAGAAACGTTGGCGCTTGTCTGCCGAAAATCTACACGTGGTACAAAACCAGTCTCAGTCCGAAATTCAGGGTCAATACTACTGTAAGACAAACTATAGCCAAGGTTTCGACTCTGGCTCGTGAAATCCGCCTCAATCGCTGGTCCTTGGAGCGATCCCTCTCCGCTATTCCGTGTCTCAGACGCTACGGCCAAAAAACTCATCCTGCGCGTTCGACCAAAACGCAATCGGCCATCGATTCCAGCCACGCGACTATATTCGTCCCCAAATTCTCGTGTGGTGGCAATTCCCCCGATGTATGACTCCGCATACAAGTCGTAGCGAGCGCGACCAATAAACGACTGCGCACTCCGACCGAATTTCGAGTCGCTACGATCGTCAACACGCCCAGGAGCTTCGTCATCCGCGACAACTACTCCAAGCGTCGCATTGCCGACCTTACCCGTCAGCTTGGCGCCAAGACGCGGGTCAACTATTGTTCGTGTGTGAACCAAAGTGATCGGAGTCGATGTCTCGAAGATGTCCTGCCCTTCAAGAAAAAAAGGTCTCTGCTCTGGGTAAAACAACGCAAATCGTTGATTGACTTCGACCTGTGGCTGGTCGGATTCAATCTGTGAGAAGTCGGGATTGTAAGTGAAATCAGCCGTGAGGTTTGGCGTAATTCCGTATTTAACACCAATACCGATTTCTCCATCTGGATCAAAATTCGTAAAGGCACCTGTGCCAGTATCGAGCGAACCGAATCGCACGCCCGTCAGTTCAGGAAGGATTTCAATGTTTCGACTCTGAGACAAATTCGTTAAGCCATTGAGCACGCCAAACTGAGTTAACTGGCCCGCCACGGCCCGAGAAACTGGAGCCCATGACTGACTCTCAGATTTCCCACGGATAATTCGGGTGATCTGAAATCCCCACTGGTGGGACACTCCATCTGGACGAGACGGATAGCGAAGACTTTTGAATGGAATTGCCATTTCGGCAATCCACCCGTCACTCACAACCCTACCACCGGACTCAAACAGTACATTCCACGAATCATCCCCGAAAATCCCAAAGGTTGAGGAATTCATACCGCTCATTCCGCTGCTAGCCCGGCCACTGGAACTCCCACCTGAACCCATCGAAAAACGTCGACTCGAACTGCCCACAGTCCCGGTGGCATTAACAACCGAATCACCTTGAACTCCGTAACCGTTCACTGTGAACTGATACGCACGTTGTTGGTCCAAGAACGTGTCGAACAACACAGATATTCGATCATCACCGCGTATTTCGTCGCGGTCAGCTCGGTTGATTCGCATAATGCCTGGGTCTGTGTAATGAGCGTAGAAAGCAAAGTAGAGATTGTCGTCGTCATAAGCCATCCACACTTCCGTCTCTTCAGACCCTGGTGCACCCTCGACCGGCGCCATCTGGACAAACTCCGTGATCTGGGTCGAGTTTTGCCACGCTTCGTCATCAAGACGACCGTCGATCCTCGGTGATTCGCTAACACGGCCGATCACAACAACTGGCCGTTCGCCGAGTTCGACGACCGAAACTCCGACACGTTTGTTTGGGAGGAACTGATCATTTCGCCTCATTTGTTCTGTCTCGGCTGCAGCCACACCATCTGTCTCGATACCCGGGAAGGCAGACTCCCTCTCTATCCCCTCGTCTTTCTTAACTTCCGGCGCTAGCTCGGAGACCTGAACATCTCGCGTGAACCCGGAATCAATTGCGACTAGCTGGTTAAGTTGTTCGATTAACTCAGACGTAATTTGATCTTGCATGGGAAATAGACGGTCCAACGTCCCGTCAATTTTTCGTTGATACCGAACACCGCCTGTCGCAATGTCGACAAGACGAATCGTAGTCCGCAAGAGTCCTTCAAAACGCTGAAACGTGCCATCAACGATCCACGTTGCACCAAGAGCCCGAAGCGCCTCGAACCGAAATTGCCGATTCGACGCACCGGTGCTAGAAACATCACTTGGCCCAATTTCGACCACTTGAGGATCAAGCACCATGTATCCCTCGGTTCGTAAATCGCTAGAAATCGTTTCCGCGAACCCAACACCGAGCCATTCATCCATCGGCGCACGGCTGATGTTCTCGAACGGAAACACAATGAACGTGCTATTCGACTGTGCTGACGAAACGACTGGACAAAAGACACACAGACCCACAATAGCAACCAGTCTCACAAGATAGTCGCGATCAACAACCAGCTCCCGGTTCGGTTTCATTAAGAGGAACACGAATTCGCAGTGTACGTGCAATCTCTAGATCACAGCAACAATGACTATTGACGCCAGACAACAACAGCAGTGCATCACGTAGAACCTAGCCTCGGAAGTAAGAAAGCTTCACCGTCCGCTCAACAAACACCCAATCAGTTACAGCAGAGGATAGAAACGCAACACAGACATTGATGACGACGGCAAGCTTTCAACTACCAACGTCTTCCAAGAATCGCTGACCCGTGAAGAATTAGCGAACGTTATAATGCTGACTACAAATCAGCAGTTGCCGGTGATTAGACATGAATAACAAGAATAATGTTTGCGTTTCTCCTCTTCCAGAGATTCAAGAAATGAAAAAATCACTTCCTATCATTCTTGCCGTTAAAGTTCACTTCGGAATCTTGCTTGTGGGACTGGCTGTAATTTCTCCAGCGCTCGTTGGAACAACTGGACACGAACAGCAGGAACCGGATTACGAACCTCTAGTCACGACACTCGGCACACGCGCATTTGATGTTGCGTATGAGCTCTGGTACTACGTGAACGTTGTATTTGAATCTGAGGTTGAAGCGAAGGACGGCGGTTTCGAGTACCGATATCGATTAACAAATAAGGGCGATTCGCAAGTAAGAGTTGAATGGCGCGGACTCGAAGAAAGTGTGTTTGGAGAACAGGCAGACAACATTGAGGAGCTACGGATGGGGCTTCTCGATCCGGGCGCCGTTTCCGATTGGCTCGTCCTGACGAGCAGCACACGACCGCGGGTCAGCGAGAGAGCTGCACGCATGTTTGGTAGTGCTCCATCAGGAAATGAATCGGTCCAGTTCAGTGGGCCAGCACCTGCCTACATACCCGAGTAGTCGGCGAATACCTGCAAAACTACAACGTTACTGTTCGCGTCCGATCAGGTTTCATCACGACGTTGAATTCAAGGAGTAATACCTTCAGCGACAAACACTTCTCGGGCCAGTCGAAACGCTTCGACGCCAGCAGGAATTCCGCAATAAACAGCCACTTGAAGAAGGGTGTCTCTAATTTCTTCAAGACTGCAGCCGTTCCGCAATGCCCCTCGAACATGAATCTTGAATTCGGCGCTCCGATTTAGCGCAGCAATCATAGAGAGGTTGTTTAAACTACGCTGTTTGTCAGATAACGTCGTTCGTCCCCACACTTTGCCCCAACAGTATTCGGTAACAAGTTCCTGGAATTCTTGGTTGAACGCATCCGTTCCAGCAAGCGCCTTGTCAACGTAATCGTTTCCAAGCACGCGACGTCTGATCTGTAAACCGGTGTCGTATAGTTCCTCACCCATAACCTCTCACCTCGCAAGCGAATTTAATCTTCACGTATTTAACTTCGAATACCAATGAAGTATTCAAGACTCGATACCAAATTTTTCGGCAACAACCGAAAAGGCAATTACGACCCCAACGCCCGGCACTCCAAGACGCATCCCATAGCCTGAAGAGTCAGGCTATCGACAGCTGAAATTCTCAGCGATCCAATTTATGGGGCTACTGGCTCTTCCCGACGGTCCTGTATAAACTGCGCGTTCCGGAAATGCGCATATTGGTCGTTCATTATCCACGACACCGTCCGTGCTATGCGTGGCAATAATCGAATCTGGAGCCTCACCACGCTCAACCCAATCGACCAATGGAAGTAGTCGATCCCAAGTATCCGTTCCTGCCCCACCTCGGCAATGTGCCATCCCAGGCACCATAAATAGGCGGGCTGTGTCTCTCATAGCCTCGAGGCTTCCGTCATAGGTAACGTCGATCGCCTCACGGTAATAATCGACCGTCGGTCGCGGTGCTACCAGAGCATCTGCCCAACCGTGATAAATAATGAGACGACCGTTTTGGGACTTTAAAAACCGTGACAAATCTGGATTCGTCGCGTCTGTAATCCCCATCATAAAATCACCTTTGCCCGTAGTCACATCATTAATGTCGAACTGCCACCACGCCCACTCTGGAGGAATTGCCTTCCAATCTGGGACAACGGTGAGGTCGGTGAGATTCATCGGCGCCACACCAGGGTCCTCCTCATAAAACAAATAGTTCAGATGGTCTCCCCCGAGCCTAACGGCTGTGGGAAAAAATGCATTCCGCAGATGAGGGACGAACAGTCCTGCCCACTGTAGCTCTGACCCTAGTGGTTTACCGGAATAGATAGGTAGTCCGGCACGACTACGTGGACCCTGATAAAAGTCAAGAATTGTCTGTACCTGGGAAACAGTGAAACAACCATCGCCATCAACGTTTCCCGCACACATTACATCAGCTAAATCCCGCCGTCCGTCAAAATCGCACTGTAATGGATCATCTATTACGCCATCAGCTATTCCATCGATCGCGTCACATCGTTTTAACACCTCACCCGCTAAAACACTGATTTTTCTGGTGCTGTCGAGACGCCCATCGCCATCCGTATCAAATCCAAGAGCACCTTTAAGGTTGTCGCGAAACATTCGTTGGAGCAACCACACCCGAACAGCGTTCATTTCTTGGTAATAATTAGCCGGAGCACCCGCTACGATCCCGTCAAAATCGGCCGCATAGCGTTGCGCGGCCATTAAGCCCTGTCGTCCTCCAGTAGAACATCCTTCGAAATAGGAATACTTGGCTGCTTCACCGAAGTAATTCCGCACGAGAGTCTTTGCCGCCATCACGGTTAGATGAACGGCCCGATAACCAAAATCGATTTCCGCTTGGCGGTTATTGTACCCAAAAGATGAACCTGGCTCTGCGCCATTGTCATGGCCGGTATTGCTATTAGCTACCGCATAACCATCAGCAACCCGGTGATCGGCGAAATCAAGGTCTCCGTCCTTGCCACCATCACCCCACTGAAGAAATCTGCCGTTCCAGTTTCGTGGAAACGGTAATTGGACATGAAAGTGTATTGCGGGCGGGAGGATCCCCCTGACGTAACAATATTCAACACCGCTCTCGGTTTCAGCGATTTCAGACGAAACCACGGTCAAATTTCGGACATACCGAAGCGCCTCGCAACCCGCTTTCTCCATCGCTGACGCTTTCTGTGCCGAAACCGCCACTTCGTTCATGCTAAAAAATCCGACCATCACTACAACCAACACAGTTAGGTGTCGCATAATCCCCCCACTACAATTTTTTTACCAAGGCCGTCAGGCATCAGCTCTCTCTCGCTTGCAAGATGTGTAACGGTCCGGAACACATTTACCTAAAACTTCCTCGAAAAGCCCAATAATAGTTCCACAACGGATCCGTTCCGTATCACATTTCGGTAACACGAATCATAATACGCAGATGCAATTGATCTTCGAGCAGGTTCGAGTCGGCGGTGACAGAAATTTTGGATATCTTCTGGGTGACCGTGAAGCCAAACAAGGCGTCCTCATTGATCCCTCTTACTCACCAGAGATCCTCGTTGACCGTGCACGAGCACAGGGTTTAACTATCACTCACATTCTCAATACACACGGACATCCGGACCATACGGAAGGTAACACCAAAGCATCTCAATTAACTGAGGCAGTCGTTTCGGCCCACTCCAAGTCCCCGGTTAAGCCAGAGGTAAGCCTCGAAGACGGGAACAATCTGAGTATCGGGTCGCTGACGCTTGAGTGCATGCATGTACCCGGTCATGCCGCTGACCATCTAGTTTTTTATCAACCAGACCATAAAATACTTTTCACCGGAGATCTACTTTTCGTCGGAAAAGTTGGAGGGACCCCAACTGAGCTAGATTCCGTAACGGAGTGGGACAGCCTACAGCGGGTAATCGGCAGGTTTCCAAGTGATTCTTCTGTGTGGCCCGGACATGACTACGGTGTTCGGCCTAGCTCCACGTTAGACCTTGAAAAACGAACCAATCCATTCCTTCTCTGCAAAAATCGCCAAGCATTTCTGGAACTCAAGCACAGCTGGCCCACATTCAAACAATCACATGGCCTAAAGTGACGTCCCGAGAGCATCTGACAACGATGTGCGAAGAGAAGTTGGCCTTCGCAGTGAGAAATAATCCGTCATCTTAACGAACCGCACTCACAGTTTTCAGTGGCGCGTCCTACCCTAACGGTCGTCGGCGCCAATTCTTACGCGGTAATCGCCCGTCTGAGAATCCTGCTCACGGTAAATTTCATGGCACGATGCGCACGCACTACCGACCTTCCGAGCCGAAGCCATCGCTTCAGTCGAGTCAATCTCTGCGCCGGAAAGTGAATCATCGAGCGCATCAACATTCCTCACAGCGGTCCGAAGGAATGCGATCGCATCGTTTCTTTCCAGATCTCGCCAAAACGTGATCGTTGTCGCAAGCTGTTGTCGTACCAGCACGAGACGTTCCTTCGCGGCGTCGAAGTCACCGTCCGCCAATGCTCTGTTCAAAGATGCGAAGTTTGGACCGATCGTTTTCATCGTGCTGGAAAAATGATCAACAGTAAAGACAGGGTACGGAGACTGTGCCAAAGCAGAGGAACCCGTCCCCATTACGAGGACGATCACATAAACCAGAATGCCAGGCGAAGCCAATAATTCGCCAACTGATTTCATTTCGAAAAGTCTCCTGTTCCAAACCGCTACTACTGAGACATCATCGGTCGCCCCAGATCAACACCTAGACGTCTGTAAGCCGGTCAAGCTTTCCAGTACTGTCACCTAGCGATTCAACGGGAACGCCGAGTTTCTCCAGTATTGTGACGTGGAGGTTAGATAACGGTGTGTCTTGGGCATAACGGATGTACCGGCCACCTTTGATACCCGTCGCCTTTCCTCCTACTAACGCAATCGGCAAATCATCGTGGAAGTGAGTATTACTGTCACTAATACCTGTCCCGTACAGAAACAATGTGGAATCAAGCATTGTGCCATCACCGTCTGGCAACCCTGCCAATTTCTCTACGAGATAGGCAAAATGACGGAAGTGATATTCATTAATTTTGTGAAGCCGTTCCAGTTTGGCTGCTTCATCTTGGTGGTGTGAAAGTGGGTGATGTGAATCAGACACGCCGATCTCCGGATACGCGCGTCCGCTCACTTCGCGAGCAAGCATAAACGTGCTAATCCGCGTTAGGTCCGTCTGATAGGCAAGCGCCAACAAATCCATCATCAATTTGGCGTGTTCAGCATAATCACTAGGAACACCTATGGGTTGATCAACAACCGGCAGTTCGCGAGCACTCTGTTGCTCAGCCATCCCAATGCGCCGTTCCATATCGCGAACTGAATCAAGATACTCATCCAATTTAATTTGGTCGCCTGGTCCAATCACACGCTCGAGATTTTTCAACTCGCCACCAATGGCGTCTAAAATGCTGCGGTCCCTCTGCATTCGAGCCATTCGAGCCTTCGGGTCAGTGCTCCCACTCGTGCCAAACAACTGCTCAAACACAGCCCTAGGATCATTTTCGATTGGGAGCGGCGTCGTAGGAGTTCTCCATGCAATCGTGTTTGTGTAAGCGCAGCTGGCACCGCCATCACAATTTCCAACCATCGAATTCGATTCGATTCCGAGCTCAAGCGACGCGATTTGTGTTTCTTTCGAAAGCTCGCGGGCAGCAATTTGGTCAACGGACACAGCATTGAAGACGTCCGCGCCATTCGTTATCTTGAACGGCACCCCGGTAAGAAATGTGCCCGCCGAACGCGCATGGTCACCGCCACCCTTAACGAGATTCGCCGGCTCGTCATCAAGACCACCCATAAGCAAAACTCGGTCTTTAAATTTGTTCAGCGACTGTAATGTCGGCGGCAGATCACGGTCTTTCAAGGACCCTTCAGTTTTCGGGAACCAGTAAGGCATAGACATGCCATTAGGAACATAAAAAACACCAAACCGGCGCACCGGTGCCGCAGCTGTTCGGCTCAACGCGGTCAGCGCTGGCACCATGCCATCAAGCAACGGAAGCGCAACCGCAGCACCAAGTCCACGCAATACAGTTCGCCGAGATAGTGACATCTTCGTAATAAACATGTTGGTACTCCTCCAAATCACTCAGTGGTTGTCCACTGAATATTCTTGTGCCAATTACTCTTGCGCCGCTATCAGTTCCTCGCTGCCTGCGGCCCGTCGCATTTGAAAAGGCTCACTTTCAACAATGCGGCGGATAAGCGACGACCACCGAAACCCATCAGCCTCGACCCCACGGACAATCGAGCGAATGGTCGGCATGTCGTAAAAATCAACGCCTCTCCCTAAAGCGTATGTCAGCAACTTTTCCGTGACCGTGCGAGTAAACTCGTCGTCACCCTCGGCAAGGAGAGCCTCTCGAAATGCCCGAGGACTGTCGATCGCTTTACCCGAGAGCATAATGTCCGAATTGATTTCTGCACCACCGTCGGTTTCCCGCCACCGTCCAATCGCATCAAAATGCTCCATTGCAAATCCGAGCGGGTCCATTCGACGGTGGCAGCTGGCGCAAACAGGACTGTTTCGATGTTGCTCCATCCGCTCACGAAGTGAGGATGGATTCGCTCGATCGTTCTCTTCCAGCGGAGGAACGTTAGCTGGCGGCGGCGGCGGCGGGGAGCCAAGTAAATTCTCGAGCACCCATTTCCCTCGAAGAACCACTGACGTCCGGTTGGCATAAGACGTCACGGTCAGAAGACTAGCATGCCCCAGAAGTCCATGCCGCCGATCGTCATTCCAATCCATTCGTCTGAAGCGACTCCCGTAAATATCTTCGACACCGTAGTGCCGTGCCAATTCCTCGTTGAGAAACGTATAGTCAGCGTTCAGCAACTCTGTAATTGGTCGATTTTCTCTCAACTGACTCTCAAAGAACATCTCGGTCTCGCGAACCATCGCCTTGCGGAGCGTGTCATTAAATCCTGCGAACAGAGCCCCATCAGGATCTTGTGAAGAAATATTCCGCATTTGCAACCACTGCCCGACGAAGTCATTCATGAAACGCGAAGCGCGGCGGTCACTGAGCATTCTTTGCACTTGCGCAGACAGGATGCTCGGTTCACTCAACTGATTGTTCGAGGCTAAGTCAAGAAGCTCGTCATCAGGAATGCTCTTCCAGAGAAAGAAAGACAACCTCGACGCAAGCTCAAAGTCACTAAGTTGGTAAACACCTCCGGGCTGCGTATCGACCGGTTCGGTTTCTATCCGCAACAAAAACCCTGGCATCGAAAGCAGAGCCTCAATTGATCGTTCGACCCCAAATTCAAAATCTCTGTCGCTTCTACCTTCGCGGTAAACCACTAATAGCGGTTCAATATCGTCGCCAGTCACTGGCCGACGATAGGCACGCCGCGTCAATGAACCGATAATTTGACGAGCACACTCCTCCTCAGCTTGTAGATTCGAATCGCTCGGATGGCACGTAAAGATCCGGTCTCGACTCGGTGTACTCTCTGGTACGCTCCCATCAAACGGGCCGGAAATGTAGACCATGTCTATTCCGGGTTGATCGGTCGACACAGTCGGTGAAGGAGCAGAATCTGTAAAGCCAACTGATACGAGTCGCGTGCCAGCATTCACCGGAACCCGAATTTCCAATTCTCGGTCAGCAGTCATCCTGTACTCGTGAAGCCGCTGCCCGTCGACGTCATCTTCAGGAACCGCAATGAGTTGACCTGGGTCTGGACCAGGATGCCGACCTCCGATATCGAATCTGTTAACCAATTGATGATCTACTCGAACCTCGATTTGATGTTCGTTCTCCCCAATTCCGTCAATCGTCTCAATTGTCTCGTTCCGTTTTAGACGAATTGCAAACGTGTAATCACCATCAAGAGGAAAGGTGTGACGCACAGCGAGTCCGCCATGCGTCGCAAACGGCATATCTTCACCGGCACGCACATCGCGGCGTTCGTACCCAACCTTGTAAACCTGCATAACCGGACGATTGTCCGGACTCCCAACCGCGGCACGACTGATCTTCGTGGCCGCCGAAATGTAGCGTGACATCAGCACCGGTGTGATCGATAGCACATCCGCATTGTTATCGAATCCAAAGCCAGCCATGTCGCCTGGAAGCAAAGCCTCACCATCTACCTCTAGCTCTAATAAGTCGTAGACCGCGTTGACATATTCAAGGCGGTTTAGGCGGCGAGAAACTACCCGACCAGGATCGGGCACCTCAACAGAGACACGGTCGAGAGCCGTTTCGAGCGATGTTAGAAAAGTGTTAAGCATCTCACGGTCAGGCCTCGGTCGCCCCTCCGGTGGCATTTGCCCACTTCGAAGTTTTCGAACCACTTTCTCGAGGACTTCGGCATTCGCTCGAATCTCTCCTATGTCCAGACCGTCGAGCATCAGACCGGCGGTTTTTTGTCGCTCGTTGTGGCAAGCTACGCAATAACGATCCAAAATTTCTCGCGAGGGCGCAGCATGAACAGCTAACTCTTGCGCCGTAACGGTCGTCGCAAAGTCAACATTCAGCGCGTCAAAACCACCGGTCGAGGCAAGAAGTGCCAACGCACACAAACGTCCAACGAATAATCTCAACATGGCCATTAGCTCCTCCAACCACAGCGACAAAATGCCTCTAGTGGGCCTAACTCTAGAGCGAGTCAGTATACCTGTTAGTTTACTTTCAGAGGCACCAAAACCTTGCTTGAGCCAGAACAGTAGACTCGAAAGCTCCTCTTCCTTATAGTGACACTATGAATTCGACCCTTTTTAGCCGCCGGATTGGCCTGTTTCTTAGTTTTTTGGCTATTGCCGTCTTACCCGCCAGCGCGCAGGATCTTCGTTTAGTGACCGCCGCCGCCGAGCAGGATTCTGAGACAGCACACTTACTCATCAATGAAGGTGTCGATGTCAATAGTTCACGAGCCGATGGCGCAACGGCGCTGCTCTGGGCTACTCACTGGGACGATCTGGATTTAGTCGACAGTCTCTTGGCCGCTGGCGCCGATGTCAATGCAAACGATGACCATCAAGTGAGCGCGCTTGAGCGAGCTGCCGAGAACGCAAGTCTTCCAATGATCAAAAAACTGTTGGACGCCGGGGCAAATGCAAATGCAGCGCAAACGAGTGGTCTCACCCCACTTATGACGGCATCAGAAACTGGCAATGTTGACGTCGTAAATGCACTTCTCACTCACGGCGCAGAGGTCAATGCCGAAACGTTCGAAACTAAGAGCACAGCTTTGATGTGGGCGGTCGCCGAACAGCACACGGAGATTGTTCAGCTTCTCCTTACCACTGGTGCAAACGCTCGCACTTCGACAGAGAAGGGTTTCACACCCCTGATGTTCGCTGCAAGAACCGGCAACACCGAACTTGCCAAAGAGCTAATTGGGTCTGTAGTTGACATAGAAGTCTCGAACTTTTCAGACGCGTTGACTGATGAAAATTTGTCGTTGATTCAAGAATACATCAATACCCCTAGCAGCGACGGCACACACGTTTTGCCCTATGCCATCATCAGCGGACAAGACACGTTCGCATTGTTTCTCCTTAATTTGGGTGCAAATCCAGACGCGTCAATGAATGGAATTCACGCTTTGCATGCGGCTGCTGGCAACGTCAGCCTTTGGTTAGGTGAATGGTACCGACGTCATGGTCGCGGAGGACTCTATGCCGGATTAGGCCAAGTCCAACTCCGGCCACATCAAAGGCTTCCACTTGTAAAAGCACTATTAGTGAAAGGGGCCGACCCAAACGTACGTATCAGCACCTCTGCCATGATCATGAGCTACATTGGTTATCCCACGAAAGGCGCATTCGAACCGTTTGCCTGCGGTACGGGCGACCTAAGCGGCGCTACTCCGCTCTGGGTTGCGGCTCACGAAATGAACGGCACACGTGGGCAAGCACACATCTTTGCAGTTATGCCAAGCGGCACCACGGCGAGCATCGACGTTCTTCAGGCATTGCTCGACGCTGGGGCAGACCAACACCTGACAACGGATGATGGCACAACGCCTTTGATGGCCGCAGCCGGTCTTGGGGTTGCAACCTACACACCGCGGCAACCGCGTGGTATCCGCGCCATAAGTTCAGAGAATGCGGTCAAGTTTCTGTATGAAGCAGGAGCCGACATCAATGCCGTTAACGAGGCGAATTTTACAGCGCTTCACGGAGCTGCGTTTCGTGGAATGAACGAGGTTATCGAGTATCTAGTGGCGAACGGTGCCGATATTGACGCGCGCGATTTTCGTGGACGAACACCGTTCCGCATGGCTGAGGGCTCTAAGCAATCGTTTCAGTTTCAGAGCTGGCCCAAAACTGCTGAACTGTTCGCTCAATTAGGAGCAAATACCAGGCTTGGCATTCCCGGAACGGTGCAGGAACGATTACGTGACGTGCCCGTTGACGTCGAGATTGACGCACAGCCGTGAAACATCTTTCCGCGCCCTGGAATTATTGTTCTTCTTGTGCAACGTCACCGGTGAGAACGTCTGCTGGCTCGCACGGCCGTTTCTGATTAGCCTCAAGATGCAGAGCAGCGAGCCTACGTGGGCCAACATGAAACCAAATCGGCGTAGAGCCACGGCAACACTTGGCGCCAGGCGGCAAGTTTAGGTTCAACGTGGTCGTACTTCGCATTCCATACATGTATCTCAAGTGAGTCTTCCGGAACGCGGACTTAGCTGCAACTAGCGAAATGAAAGACAGTGAACAGTCGAACCGCGGTCAGAAAACTTCCGTTGAAACTCCCCCCGATTCGAACGCGAATCAAACAGAACCGCTGGACGGAGTTACTCGTCGTCGCCTCGAGGTAATCAATATTTCTAGCGGGTCGGAAATACAGGACACCGAAAATATTGTCGTCGCATTTGAGTGCACGGAATGTAAACAGATGTTACACATCGAATATTCCATGACATCTCAGGCAGAAAGCAGTCAAACGGACGATGAAGCAAAGTGCCCGCAATGTTCCCACCCGCTCCACCTGCGCTTGCCTGGACAAATAGTCAACATCTGGGCCGCAGGATAACCAAAAACCAAAGCAATTTCCTGGATTCGCTCACTAAGCCTATTTGATTTTCGGCTGCAGCATACGTCCGAAATTTTCTCGACCAACTCCCCAGTGGCCAAAACACAAAGACGCCACTATTCGAAATCGACCGGCTTCTTCCCTGCACTCAGCAAACAGTAAGGGTGACTACCCTAAAAACATTCTGACCGAAAACTTTCGGGAAACACAAAGCTCCAACAGCGAATCGGCATCGCCTCGTTAGCAGAAACGGCAGTAGATAGAAGGGCCACTAAAATGGCAATTCGTCCCAGTGGCCCTTCGGTGCCTTCCTCATGGAACTAAGAGTTCAACGATTTCGAGGCCTATCCTCAGGAGCACATCGGTCACCCAACACACCAGACCCGCCACAATAAGTTACGTCTTGGAGTTGTACGGCGATTCCGTCTGGATCGTTGAACATCAATTCCTCGGCTGGAGGATCCGAATCTGCACGCAACCTCACACGGGAGTCAATGTCATGCTCAGCCAACCTTTCAACCGCGTCACCAGCATCAAAGCCTTCCACTCCAAGACAATAGTGGTTGATATGAGGTCGGTCACCCCTTGACAGAGCGATAAACTGCGGGCCATTTCCAATGCCGAGTACCGGCACTGCCGGCGCATTCCAGTCTGCCTCGTTGCCTTGGGTCGTCACGAGCGGCAACCCAAGCACTCGCTGGTAAAAATCGATTGAACGCTGCACATCAGAGACCGTCAGGGTCACATGGTTCAACGTAGATACCGGAATCGGACTTGCTCCCTGTCGCGTGCCTGCACCACTGACTGCGGTAGAAGGTACTGCTACAAGAGCAGAAAGGGCAAGGACGAGTTCACGTCGAGTCATCCGGCCACCGTCGTATCGCGAAACAAGCTGGTCAACTGCTTCACTCATTTACTATCTCCTTACGTTTTAGTGCCGTAGAGTTCTCTCTTCCAGACACAACCTAAGCGCGCTGCTGCATCTAATTACCCAAGCCAAACAAATGGACTGCAACCGACCTAACATCTTCACCCGTTCCACCAAATTCACAGGACTACTGCCATTCATAACTCAATCAAGCCTCACACACTGGAGGTTGATTGAGTCACCGAGAATGGACAGTGTTCTAGAAAAATTGAAAGCAAACACAATGAGCGTTAAGAGCGCTTTGTCTATCGCGAGAGCGGCGACTATTTACCACCTCCGACTACCCGCAATAAGTCGACCGTGCTGTCGTGCAACAATTCGTCAGAGCTTCGGGTTTGTTCAGCTAGGTCCAGCAATGTTCTCCCGGCCCTGTTTGCCACATCGACCCTCGCGCCCTTGCCAACAAGATACTTAACGACTGTGTCATAGCCTCTGCGCACAGCCTGGTGAAGCGCCGTATCCCCATCACTATTAGACGCATTTAAGTTGACACCATTATCGACAGCAATCGTCGCGGACGCCAACACGTTTAACTCTCGCACGTCGGAGTCTGGCTCTCGACGCGTGCTCCGAACGGGTGCACTTTCAGCAATGCGACTGAGTCGATCAACGGAAACTAGCGGATCCCTACCTCCCATTCCCACTGCAGCCATTAAGGCTGTCGTCTCTCCTTCTTCGACTAGCTCTCGGTTACCCCGAACGGACAATGAACCTGGCCAGTAAATCGGGAAGTGGGAACGACGCGCATCCGCACCAGCAGCGATGAGGAGTTCCATAATTTCCGGAGCACTGAAACGCGCGGCCAACCAAAACGGTGTCGCACCACCGTATGAAGGATGCAGGTAAAAATCGACCGCATCACGTCGCACTGGAGTAGACGCTCTCACGTTAGCATTCGGGTCTGCTCCATGGTCGAGCAGGGCGCGGACAAGTGTCACGTCTTTGTGCAAAATGGCCGCATGGAGTGCCGAGTAACCCGCCTGCATTTGGTCCGGATCAGCCCCGTTCTCAAGCAGGAATCTTGCGACAGAACCGTGACCGCTATGCGCGGCAACAACCGTAGCACTCGTGCCGTAAGGGGCTACATCATTGGCATCAGCACCAGCATCAACGAGTGCCTTCGCAGAATCGAGATCGCCCACGCGCGCAGCGAACAAAAGCGGAGTGTATCCACCCTGCTCCAAGTCCACCACGTATTCAGGATTCCAGGGCTCTGGCGACGTCTTGACAACTTCAGTTCTGGTGCGCGAGCGCGCATGAATGTTCGCACCACTTGAAACTAAGACCTGCACAACTTCAACGTGTCGCTGAGCAACAGCCCACATCAACGCTGTCTGATTCCTTACGCCCACGGCATCAACATTTGCACCAAAACCAAGTAGCAATGAAACGACGTCTTCGGCGCCGACTCGAGATGCTGTCATTAATACCGTTTCTCCGGAACTCAACGCGGCATTCGCATCGGCACCCGCCTCCAGTAATTTCCGGACCACCTCGGCGCTCCCGTTTTCACAGGCAGTCCATAACGGAGTAACACCCAAGTCAGTGACCGCGTTTACGTCTGCTCCTGTACGGATTAGAAGATCGACAACATCACTCTTATCCCAATAGCTTGCCCAGTGAAGTGCAGTCGACCCATCAATCTTAGGAACGGTAACGTCAACCCCTGACTGGATAAGTGAATCGACTAATTCCCAATCAGCGTAACGGGCCGCGTCCGCAACAGGCGGAACCGCACTACGAGCCGCAAGGCCAGCCGTTGCACCTACAACCAATATCATTAATTCCAATAACACTCGACGCACCATCACACGCATGTCGAAAACCTCGCTTTGCTTGTCATAGCCGTCTCCAACCACCCTAAAACACAGAATTGGCAAGGCACTCAATCACACCTCGGAAAGAGTATCGATCGGCAACCGACGGTTACTGTCACCGAGCCGATCGAGTGGCATATCAAATTTGTCCATCACCGTCATTAGCAAATCTGCGTTGGAAGTGTTACCCGGATAACGAACGTGTCGCCCACCCTTTAGGCGTCCTGCCCCACCCCCGATCAGTAACAGCGGGAGATTGACACCGAGATGCCGAGTACTGTTTGAAATCCCGGCTCCGTAGAGAATCGTCATATGGTCAAGAAGCGAGCCATCGCCATCTTCCGCAGCAGCCAGCCGCGAAAGATATTCGGCAGTTAACTTTACGTGGTACGTATTAATCTTCGACATCGTTGCAATCCGTTCAGGGTCATCCTCATGATGAGAAAGAGGATGGTGTGCATCCGGAACCCCTATCTGCGGAAAGGCACGTGTACTCTGCTCACGGCCGAGCATAAATGTGACAACACGAGTCAAATCTGCCTGGATCGCTAAAAACTGAAGATCAAACATCAAGCCGAGGTGCTCTTCAAAGATACGAGGTGGCGCGGATGGTTGTTCCGTAAACGAAGGCTGGATATCACGCTGCTGTTCAGCAATTTGAATGCGGCGTTCGACGTCACGAACTGCCTCTGTGTACTCATCAAGCTTGACTCGATCACGAGGCCCAATGTCGACCTTTAAATCCGACAACTTGTCGATCACTGAATCCAGAATGCTCTGTTTCTGCTGTCGCCTGTTCCGTCTGACGATAGGGTCGGCCGACCCACTGTCCCCAAACAGACGTTCAAACACTGCCCTCGGGTTGTTTTCCATCGGCAAAGGCATAGTGGGCGTTCGCCACGAAATCGTCTGAGTGTACGCACAGCTAAGACCAGCCGTGCATTGACCGGCATTGGCAAACTTGTCCATCGCGACCTCAAGCGAACCAAGCTGCGTCAATTTTCCAAATTCCCGTGCGAGTAGTTGGTCTACCGATGTGCTTGCGAGTACGTCGGTCTCATTTTCACCTCCACGCGGGGTTCCAGTCAGAAACGACGCTGAAGCTCCCGCATGCACGTGAGCCCATGATGCGCGCAGTCCAGAAATCACAAGCATCTGCTCTCGAATATCTGTGAAAGGGGAAAGTATTGGCGTGAGCTCAAATTTTCTACCCTCGCGTTCAGGTGTCCAATATTGCATTGCCATACCATTTGGCACATAGATCGCTTGAAATCGATGGGCAGGTTTTGAAGTGAACTTCTCCGCCGCCGCAAATGCCGGAACCATCGAATCTAGGAGTGGAAGTCCCAAAGCGACTCCGAGACCTCGAAGCACAGTCCTCCGTGGGAGCGAATGTTTTGCAAGACTCATCATCGTCGTCTCCATCGAAATCCGACCATCCAGTCAACCCTATACATGTTCTTCGAAACTTCTCACTCAAGTGCAACCATTTCTCATCAGGCCCTACCCTAGCCAGGCATCCGCATCAAAAACGCCGGACTGTTAACAACGCCGAGAACCAAGGACGACCACTGGTAGTTGCTAGACCCCGCGTTTCGGACAATCTCCCGCACGATTGATTTGTCAGAAAATTCCAATCCTCTCCCAATGGCGTAGGCTAACAATTTTTCAGTCACTGTCATCGCAAACTGTTCAGGACGTGCCATCAGGAAAGCCCGCAACCCAGAAAACCCCTGCACGACCTCGCCACTCGGCATCTTTGCACGTGCATCGATCGGATTCCCAAACTCGTCCGCCGTCCGCCAAGCACCGAGACCATCAAAATTCTCAAGTGCGAAACCTGGCGGGTCTATCGCTGAATGACAAACAGCGCACGCCGGCGCGCTCCGATGGCGTTCCAATCGCTCTCGAACCGAAGTTGTCACACCGTTGTCACCACGCACCGGAAGAGCCGGAACGTCAGGAGGAGGCGACGGAGGTGGAGCACCTAGCAAAGTATCCAATAACCACTTTCCGCGAAGTACCGGTGAAGTCCGCGTTGGATAGGAGGTCAACGCCAGCAAGCTACCGTGACCCAGCAGGCCGCCGCGCCGCATTCGGTCAGGCAATTGAATTCGCCGAAACCGAGTTCCGTAGACTCCCGGAATACCGTAATGCCGTGCAAGTCGTTCATTAACGAATGTGTAGTCACTATCTAGCAACTCAAGCACGCTCCGGTCCTCACTTAGATTCCTAGAGAGAAACAAAGTCGTTTCCTGCTTGAACGCCTCAACCAAGTTATCGTCGAAATCTGGAAACGGAACGGGGTCGCCCTGCACATCTTCCAGATTTCGCAAATGAAGCCACTGAGCAGCAAAATCATCCACTAAAGATTGAGAGCGTTCATCGAGCAACATTCTCCTGACCTGCTGTTCCAGAACTGATGGGTCAGTCAATGCGCCCCGTTCAGCCGCGTCAATCAACGATTCGTCTGGGATACTCGCCCAAAGAAAGAACGACAACCGTGACGCGATTTCCTGGTCGCTCAAACGGTAAGGGCTCTCAAAAGTCACTCCGACCGGGTCTCGTTCAATTCGAAGAAGAAAATCTGGGTCAACTAGCATCCGTTCAAGTGCTAACTGAATGCCCGATTCAAAGGTTTGCCCTGATTCACGTCCTCGTCGGAAAAAGTCGAGCAGGATCTCAAGATCAGTTGCCGTCATTGGGCGTCGATAAGCCCGTCTCGCCAACCGCGACAGGATCTCTACGGCACACGGTTCATCCTCTGCAGCCAAATTAGGCCGGCAACTGAAAATTTCTTGCTGACTCGGGGTGTCTCCTGACCCAGTAATGTCATAAGGCCCACCAATTGAGACAACGCTAACGGCCGCGTTTCCGTAATAGACCTCGTCATTTGACAACAGTTCTCCCGCCTGCTTGGGCAACAGAATTCCTTCAGGCTCCCACAAATTTCTGATGAACGACACGCCTACTACGCGCGGGCCGGCTTCGACAGAAACGCGAACTTCCAGTTGGTCGTCGGCCTCATGAAGATAAGTCTCCCAGCTCGGATCACCCGACTCGGCAATGGTAAATGTGACCGGTGCAGGCCGACCTTTAGCTTCACCTCCAACCGAAAACCGCTGAACTAGCGCATCATCAATTCGAACATCCAGTTGATGAGAAGTCCCCATACCGAGGATGTAGTCCTGCCAATTCGTCCGAAGCTGAATTTTGATGAGATATTCACCATCGACCGGAAAGAAATGCCGAATAGCGACACCTCCACGAGAGCCAAGCGGCAAGTCTTCACTCTGACGTTCATCCTGCTTTAAGAGCAAAGGGACATCAAACGTCTCGAATCCGGCGCCAGTTGGCTCAAGTCCAGTGGCAAGTCTCGTGATCGACCGCGCAGCTGACAAATAACGCTCCAGCTGCGCGGTCGAGATTGAAAGAACATCCGCGTTATTATCGAACCCTGTGTCGGACGTTTCGTCACCCGGGAGAAGGTCTGTCACGTCAAGATCGAGCGCCAACAGATCTCGAATAGCATTTTGATATTCCGTTCGATTCAAACGATGAACCGGATTTGTCCGACCTGGATTCGGATTCACCAGTGCGACCTGGTCGATCTGGCGCTCCAGTTGACCAGCAATTGATCTATATGTTGCTTCATTCGCACGAGGCCGACCGACCGGCGGCATCGTTCCCGCGCGTAGTTTGGCAATCACTCGTTCCCACACGTCCACCGCAGCAAACGGATTCGCCACATCGACACTGGAAGCATCCAACGTGAGACCGCCAGTCAATAATCTGTCGTTGTGACAGCCAACACAGTAACGGTCCAAGAAAGCGCGCGGCGACGTAGAAACATTCGGTTCGCGATGAACATTGGCAGATATCACTTCACTCGTCGCTTCAGCGGTAGTCATCGCACCCACGACGACCACAATAACAACAACAAAACGACATGAACGCCGAACCAACGACGACCACCTACACAGATGCGGTTGTTGAGTCATCCCCTTGAGCTCCGTTCACGAAAATGTCAATCGAGACATTGAATCCTACCTCCAGCAAATTCGTTGGGCAAACAAAAGATCGAGCGTCACGAAACCCGTCTTGACATGAAATACGATCAAAGTCACATATCCACAGAGCCATCACAGTATTTCACCAAGAAATCCGTAGGCGACAACCACAGCCATCGCACGAACCGGTGTACGATCTAAGATACGTCGCTCTACATAGAAACTGGTTGATTTCTGGCATGGAGGTCACGTAATGCGGCAGTTGTTGATTCGGGACACGCTTTGCATGATTGTTGTCATTAGCTCCTGTGTCACAGTACTCGCACAACAAGAGCGGTCCCCAGGCCCTTGGCAAAGCTACGACACCCAGAACGGTGAATGGCGAAGTTACGCGGGCGATATCGGTGGAAAAAAGTATTCACCGCTCGCGCAAATTGACGAAAGTAATTTTGGAGAACTCACAATCGCTTGGGAATGGATTTCCGTTGATAACTTCGTGAGTACTTCAACAACTGGAGGCGGCGAATGGTCCGCTCCTCTGGATACGATTGTCGAGACATTGGTCCAGGAAACGCCTGAACTACACCGCCCAGGACATCGCCCGATTTCGTCGCGGTTGCAAGCCACTCCACTGATGATTGGCGGCATACTTTATTTCAACACACCACTGTCCCAAGGCGTCGCTGTGGATGCCACAACGGGTAAGACCCTTTGGGTATTCAACCCAAAGGGCTATGAGGAAGGCACTCCGCCGATGAGTAACCCGTGGTCTCAGCGAGGCGTTGCGTACTGGACCGACGGAGCCGATGACGAACGGATTTTTTGGGGTACCGGAAATGGTTATCTAGTCTGCGTGCAAGCGAAGACTGGTAAACCATGCGCCGACTTCGGAACAAACGGCAGCGGAATGGTGGACACCATGGTCGGAGTTCCTCGAGTCAGCCGGAACGATCGAGATTACTTGAACGCAATGCTTTGGGGTATCCATTCACCGCCTATCGTTGTTCGAGACAAGGTCATCCATGGGTCGCAAGTCGCGGACAGGCGAATCACAAAAGAAGCAATTCCAGGATGGGTTCGGGCGTGGGACGCTCGAACTGGAGAACACGCATGGGATTTCCACACTGTGCCGAATAGCTCAGATGAATTCGGGGTCGACACCTGGCTGAACGATTCTTGGCGCTACTCCGGGAACGCAAACGTTTGGTCGATGCTGGCCGGCGACAACGAATTAGGTCACGTTTACCTGCCAACGGGCACAACTACGAACGACTTCACTGGTGCCGACAGGCTGGGCGACAATCTTTTTTCAGAGACATTGATCGCCGTTGACGTCGAAACTGGTCAACGTGCGTGGCATTTTCAGGCTGTCCATCACGGGTTGTGGGATTACGACTTTCCGACCCATCCAAATTTGGTAGACGTCACCGTCGATGGACGAGACATCAAAGCCATTGCTCAGGTAAGCAAACAAGGTTTTGTTTACGCGTTCGACCGGGTCACTGGAGAACCAATCTGGCCAATTGAGGAACGTTCCGTTCCGCAAGAAACAAATATTCCCGGCGACATCCCGTCTCCCACCCAACCGTTTCCGACAAAACCAGCAGCATTCGACTACCAAGGCGTAACACTCGACGATTTAGTTGATTTCACACCTGAAATTCGTGCGATGGCTATCGAAGCAGTTCAAGGCTTCCGCCTCGGCCCTCTTTTCACTCCTCTTGACCGTCCGATCGAAGGAGTCACGAGGGGCACCATTATGCGTCCCCCGACCGACGGCGCGGCTGGTTGGGCTGGGGCTGCCGTAGACCCTGAAACGGGCATGCTCTACGTCCCATCGCGTAACCGACCGGCCATCGTTCAGCTGTACTCACCGGACCGCGCGCTTGGCGCAACCGTTGACTTCACACACGGTGCTCCTGAAGAGCGAATGCTGAGGGGCGCCGGAGGACAAAGCGGCCCGCGAATGCCACAAGGCCTCCCCTTACTGAAGCCGCCTTATTCTCGAATGACTGCGATCAACATGAACACCGGCGAACATGCCTGGTGGGTGCCGACCGGTAATGGTAATCGTTACCGCAACCACCCGAGATTAAGGCACCTGAATCTTCCGCCACTTGGCGGTGACAATGGTTTTAATGGCCCTCTGCTGACCAAAACTCTTTTGCTCTACTGCCTAACCGCCGGCGGCACCAACGACGGACCTCGACTAGTGGCATACGACAAGATAGATGGAACCGAGATAGCGTCCGTTGACCTCCCCAGCGGAGCCATCGGCACCCCGATGACATACATGGTCGACGGCAAGCAATATATCGCGCTCACCGTGGGTGGGGGGCCCCGCTTGATCGCATACGCGTTACCTAACTAATGTTGGCGGTTATTGCACGGCAAAAATACCGACTCTCTCATCGAATGAATGCACGCGAACCGAGGAACATTATGCGACAGTTACGCCCGACCGAACTGATAGCCTTGATCGTTATCTGTCTCTCATCAATTACGTATGGGCAACAAGAAAGTAACGAAGGCCCCTGGCAAACCTACGACACGTCAAATGGTGAATGGCGAAGCTATGCCGGTGACATTCGAGGCACAAAGTATTCTCCGCTCGACCAGATTGATGGTGGTAATTTTTCCGACTTAGAAATAGCGTGGGAGTGGCTGTCTGTCGACAATGTTATCAGTCGCTCAACACCAGGAGGAGGCGAATGGTGGGCACCACTTTCTACCATTGTCGATTCACTCGTTACTGACACGCCTGACCTCTACCGGTCCAGCCAACCACCTATTGCCTCACGTCTGCAGGCCACTCCCTTAATGGTCGATGGAGTGCTCTACTTCAATACTCCACTCTCACAAGGCGTCGCAGTTGATGCCGTGACCGGAAAAACTCTGTGGGTGTTCAACCCGAAAAGCTACGAAGACGGCACACCGACGATGAGTGCACCTTGGTCCCAGCGTGGTGTCGCCTATTGGACGGATGGTGCAGATGATGAGCGGATCTATTGGGGGACTGGTAACGGCTATCTCGTATGCGTCAGCGCAAAAACTGGTGAACCCTGCGCTGATTTTGGCCCAAACGGGAGCGGCATGGTCGACACAATGGCCGGCGTGCCACGTGCGGTTCGTGGTGAACGTGACTATCTAAACGCGCTGACGTGGGGAGTACATTCGCCACCAATTGTTGTACGCGATAAAGTCATCCACGGTTCAGCCGTCGCGGACCGACGTATCACCAAAGAAGCCATCCCCGGCTGGGTTAGAGCGTGGGATGCGCGCACGGGTGACCATTCATGGGATTTTCACACTGTACCGAATACCGCAGACGAATATGGAGTTGAGACGTGGGGTAATGACTCGTGGCGTTATTCCGGCAACGGTAATGTCTGGTCAATGCTCGCAGGTGATAACGAACTCGGACATGTCTATCTCCCCACGGGAACCGTCACCAACGATTACGTTGGAACCGACCGCCCAGGAGATAATTTATTTTCAGAATCGATTATTGCTGTCGACGTTGAAACAGGACAACGTCAGTGGCATTTCCAAGCAGTTCATCACGGGTTGTGGGACTACGATTTTCCAACCCACTCAAACTTGATCGACATCAATGTTGACGGTCGTGACATCAAGGCTCTCGCACAGGTCAGCAAACAAGGCTTCGTCTACGTTTTCGACCGAGAAACTGGCGACCCTGTCTGGCCGATTGAAGAGCGTCCGGTACCACAGAACTCAAATATGCCCGGCGAAGTGCTGTCACCAACACAACCATTCCCGACAAAGCCAGCGCCATTTGACTACCAAGGCATGACAATCGATGACTTGGTTGATTTCACGCCAGAACTACGTACCATGGCACTCGAAGCGATCGACGGCTGGAGACTTGGTCCACTTTTCACACCTCTCGATCTACCCGTCGAAGGTGTAACAAAAGGGACGATCATGCGACCGCCACCAGGGGGAACAGCCGGATGGTCTGGGGCCGCCGTCGATCCTGAAACTGGAATGCTGTACATCCCGTCCTACAACCAACCAGCGGTAGTCGCCTTCTACGCGCCAGACGCCGCACTTGGGGCAACAGTCGCCTATACACACGGTGCAGATGAAGCCAACCGTTTAGAACGAATTCGCGCGGGAACGTTTCGGTCCCTTCCGGTGATGCCACAAGGATTACCCTTGGTCAAACCACCTTATTCGAGAATGTCAGCACTCGACCTCAACACGGGGGAATACGTCTGGCAAGTTCCGACAGGGAATGGTGACCGGTTTCGCAATCATCCGAGACTGCGGGACCTCAATCTACCACCACTCGGAGGAGACGGCACACGGACAGGTGTCGTCCTGACAAAAACATTGGTCATTTACAACCTGTCGGCTGGCGGAACCAACGGTGGGCCTCGGATGGTCGCTTACGATAAGGCAACTGGGGAAGAACTCGGGTCAGTCGATCTGCCATCAGGTGCCCTCGGAACACCAATGACCTACATGGTCGATGGCAAACAGTACGTCGCACTTCCCATCGGAGGAGGACCCCGCCTCGTAGCGTTTACACTACCGGACGTTGAGTAGGAGCTCGTTGTGGCGTCAAGACACCGTCGAGAATCGACTTAGATGCTTCAAAGGAACATCAGAAGCGTACTCGAATACCGGTGAACGCACTTCTCGGTGCTCCGGGGCCCAAGAATCGAGGATCGGAGGCACTTGGAACTTCGTGCAAATCGAGTTCCAGTTCGGCAAGAACACCTGCCGTTGCGTACCGAGCATCGAGAACGTTGTCGATTCGAACAAACAGCTCAACACCCCTGCCAAAGTTGTATGACGATCGGACATTTAGAATGCCGTAACCATTCAATTCGATTTGGTCATTACTTTCATCACCTACAAAAATCCGACTAGAGCTGACAGACGTCTCCAATGCCACTTCCCACGCTTCCGTAATACTCTGGTGAACGCCAGCTCTGACACTGTGTCTCGGTATTCCGGGAAACCGATCACCAGATTGCACGGCAAGCAAACCCTCGTCCGTCGCAGCGTTATTGATTTCGGATTCACGCGGAAGCACAAGCGGTGACACGAAAGTCGCGTTCACCAAACTATAACTACCGTACCACCCGAATTGAGCCACCTGTCCATTCATTTCAGCTTCGAACCCGCTTCGCGCCGTCTTCGCAACATTCCGAAAATATCCCGTGCCGATTAGTTGCAGAGAGGCAACAAACATGATGTCGTTCGAAATACGGGTTTGATAACCCACTACCGACCAATTCCCAGAGCCCAACATTCCATCCCATCGACCGCGGACCCCCGCCTCCGTTGACCGAGCGATAACCTGTTCAAGAGGCGGGTCGGAAATAAACGCATTTGGCACCCGACAGGGTTGGCTCGGGTCCGCGCAACTGAGTTCCGCGGCAACCGGCATTCGATTCGACTCGGAGTACCGACCATATACGGACACGTCATCCTTAGCACGAAACGAAATGCCAATCGCCGGATTGAATCTCGAAAACGTATGAGTTCCGTTAAGCGAATCGCCAAGCCGATCAACGATATCAATTCGAAACCAGTTATAACGTCCGGATACAGACAGATCCGTTCGATCCGAGAGCGACAGTAGCTCGTCAAAATAAACGCCAGCGGCCAAACTTTCTGTTTTGATATCTGTGTTGAACAAATCGTCCGGCGCCTCTCCGTAAAGGCCGGCAAACAATCCGCCACCCTCAATCGTACGGTCGACAGTTAATGTGCCAACTTCGCTATTTGAGGCAAATTCGACATCCGCCAAATCAGCCGAGAGGCCAACCGAAAGACGATTCTCCCGCGTGCCAAACGTATTTAGTGCCTGCGCCTGCACAGAAACACCTACGCCGTCAGAGACCGTCACACTTCTGTTCAATGCCCCATCACCAGCTGCGTCAAAACTCGTTATGAATCGCCCTGTTTGGACGTCTACGAGCGGTAGCCCACCACCATTCTCTTCCTCCTCGTCGTCATCGCTATTGCCAGAAGCAAAACACAACGTCCGTTCAGGAATGTCTTCAGACCATTCCTCGTTCTCACAAGCCTCAAACTCCGCCTCATCTCCATTAAGTGTGTGCCGCTCAAGACCCCGAAAATACGCATTCGTCTGAACCGACCAAATGGATGATAACGAGACGTTTGCACGGCCCTGGACAAACGCAAGGCTATTCTCGGTGATATCCGGATAGGTAAACACGGCGTTTCGATCGACGGCCAGCAATTCTATCGGGACAGGTGCATTTCCGGTGAGCCGGGTATCCGCAACCGTAAAGCTGACACCAGCATCTACCCGGCCCTCTCGGTAGGCGACATCAGTAAACGCCTGCGTCACCCTAGAGGGAGAGGCTACTCTCCAACCCTCTTCGTCAAGATGATTCGCACCAACATAGAGGGCCCATGGGCCATGATTTGCTCCGTATTGGACGGTCGCCGAGTAACGTCCAAACGAGCCCCCAGAAAACTCACCAGTAAAACCAGTGCTGTTGAACCCGTTTTTCAATTGAATTGCGAGAGAGCCTCCTAAACTGTTCACACCAAAAGCCGGCGAGGCTCCAGCAGTGAGTTCAACCCGTTCCACGGCAAACTGCGGCAACAAGTCAAACTGCACGGTGTCGCCAAATGGCTCATTTACCCGCGTTCCATTCTGGTAAACGGCTATCCCTTGCGGCAGACCAACGAGAGGAGAAGCCGCAAACCCACGGAAGTGAAGCGTTGGCTGGAACAGGTTCGTCGTGGTTCCCTCCAACGACACGGACCCGAATCGCCCATGCAAAGAATCCGCCAAAGAGACATTACCGCGAGCACTAATTTCATCCGATGTGAGCACTAACACCCGAGCTGCAAGTCGATCCTCTGCAACCGAGTTGCCTAGTAACGGCGTTGATGCAACGATATCGACCTGCTCTGACAGTCGAGCTACCGCGAGTCTTACGTCGATCACACGAAAGTCTCCCTCCGCCACCTCCACATTCGCGAAACGTTGCTGTTCGAAGTTAATCAGAGAAAACGTCACCGTGTAGCTGCCTTCGTCCACGACGAGGCTATAGTGACCGGTTTGGTCGCTAACCGCGACGACTGGCGGCCGACTGGCTTGCGGAGACGCGGCCACTGTCACACCCGGCACGCCAATGCCTTGTGCATCTACGATCCGACCGGAGACCGTCGTGGTCTGCGCCTCGACGACCGAAACACCGCTAAACCAGAACCAAAGCACCCACATACCAACCATTGCTAGCCATCGAATATTAAAGACACCAGCGAACAACCGCGTGGGAATGGCACCAATGCACGGAGTTAATCCTCTCGTTTTCATCGTCGTCAGGAGCGCGAAGAGCATCAGGAAGGTTTCTGGATTAGACAGGAGACGTCTCAAAACCGGAAAAGGTAAGACAACTTCGTGAAAAACGCGCGATTTGTTTGCTCAAATCGCAGTGTCGGGAAAAGCTGCTGATCAATTCGTCTTCCCTGCTGATAGTGGTCATCGTAACCAACAAAGAAAACCGTTCCCGAATTCACGCGATAGGTAAAAAGCAGATTGGCGGCCAACGCACCACTAAACGTGTTGTATTCCATGATGTTCCGGAACAGTAAACGATTCGTAATCTGAAACGTGCTGAGGGTACGAAATATCTTCACGTCGAACACCTGCTCGTTGGCCATCGGGTCGTGCAACCGACTCGTGATGAACGACATATCAGCGTTCAACCGTGACATCGGTCGAAGTGTCACCATTAGCGTCCCCGTGACACCATTCCCAAGAAACGGATCATCATCGTACCGAATCTGATCGCCTCGGGTAATAAACCCTCCCACAGAAAACCGACGACTGGAACTCAAGCCCGCCCCAATATAAAAATTGGTTTTCGAAAACTCAATGTCTTCAAATCGCTCCATGTCACGGTTTAGCATGCCAATCCAAACGAGATTGTTCGAGGTCACGCCCATCACCCCAGCGCTGGCTTGTTCGTCCTGCAAGCGACCGACAAAATCATAATTTCGACTGTAACTAACTCTTGGTCCCCAATTAATCAACCAATTTTGCGGCCACCACTGGTAAGAAACATCCGCCTGTGCAACCCTGGTGTCCACTCGTCGCACAAAACCAGTGTCCGTCCGAAAGCCGGGGTCCACAGTATCGATAGAAGCCGAATAACTGAGATTCCGACCGGAATTGTTGAAACTGAGATGCATTGCCGGACCAGAGTTCTGAGCGCCGGTTTCATCACGATGGTCAGAACCCGCGTACTGAAAACTGACCGACGAAGTTCGACCAAGTCGAAATCGAGCATCCACACCTGCAACTCGACTGTAACTATCAAGAAACTCCCGGTCAGTCGCAATGACCCCGATATAGGACTCGGAATACAAATCGTAGCGCGCCCGTCCAACGACGACCTGCGCCAACTTCCCAAAGCCGGGGTCCGATGAGTCGTCAAACTTCCCGGCCGCCTCGTCATTCGCAACTAACACTCCGATGGTCGTTCTCCCTACTTTGCCGGTGAGCTTGGCTCCGTACAGGGGATCCACAATTGTTCGGGTGTGCAACAAATTCACTTGACCGGGAACCTGAAAGATCTCCTGCCCCTCTAAAAAAAAGGGACGAAGCTCCTGATAAAACAGAGGAAATCGCTGATTCACTTCAATCTGCGGAATGTCTGACTCGATTTGAGAAAAATCAGGATTGTAAGTGAAATCCATCGTCAGGTTCGGCGTCACTCCATACTTCAGATTGATACCACCTTCGGGATTTGGAGAGCCATCCACGAACGTGCCTGTCGAGGTATCCAACGAACCGAATTTGATTGCAGTGAACGTTGGCAAGACCTCGATGTTCCGACTAGTCGACAAGTTTGTCATGCCATCGAGTAGACCCATCTGCGGCAAAAACCCTGCGATATCCCTTGACATAGGTGCCCAGACGTCAGTCTCAGATTTGCTCGGAATTGAACGTACAACCTGGAATCCCCATCTATGGAACTCCCCGGATGCCCGACTCGGGTAACGCAGACTCTTAAACGGAATCGCCATCTCGGCAGTCCAGCCATCTTCAACGAGCCGACCCGCCGACTCAAAAAGGGCATCCCATGAAGAATCGCCCATCGGAGCACCACCAAGCGCAGCAGCCAGTGATGCCCCCATGCCACCACGTCTACTCCCACCACCGCCACCGCCACCGCCACCGCCACGTGTTGCGCTACTCATACCGCCACCGCCACCGCCACCGCCAGAACCCATCATGCCCCCGCGGGAACTCGAATCGAGAATAGCGTCACCCTGCACGCCGTACCCATTCACCGAAAAAATATAGGCACGCTGCTGGTCCAAAAAGGGGTCGAAGTAAAGAGCAATTGTGTCGTCACTAAAAGTTTGATCCCGGTCTGATCGATTCGCGCGGATGTCGGTCAAATTTGAATAGTGCACGTACGCGCCAACGTAAATATTCTGATCGTCATACGCAACATAGATCTCAGTTTGCTCGGTGGCCGGTGCGCCATCAATCGGGGTTAGTTGGACAAACCCCGCAAGAACAGTCGCGTCACGCCAAACGGCATCATCCAATCGCCCGTCAATATCCGGCGGGTCCGTTGTCCTTTCAGGGCGAAACGCCGGACGTCCCTCCAAGATACCTACGTCAGTTGCAGCTTCAAACTCAATCTCATCAGACCGACCAGTAAGGATTTCCGTTTCAACTTCAACCTCAGATGTCTCCAGACCTGATACCACTTCGGGAACATCATCAACAACGTCACCACTCAAGTTTTGAGGCGTAGGCCGAGCATCGAAACCACTCAGTTGCAGATTTGCAATCAATCTAATGGCAACTTCATCCTGGAGAGCAAAAAGGTCATCGAACACGCCATCCACCGTGACAGCCTCGCGCACCATTCCAGTCGCAACCTCGGCTAGTCGAACCGTAATCCTTAACCTGTCTCCAAGCCGCTGGAAACCTCCTCCCAAAACCCATACCGCGCCCCTCGACCGGCCGACCGCAACAAGGGAGTCGTTATCACTGCCAGACGCCGCATCTAGTTCTGACGCCGAACCACCTCGTATCACCTCAAGACCCGCAGCACTTAGGTCGGTCGTTACTGTTGCAGCTATTCCATCCCCTAACCAATCGTCACCAGGGTCCTGTGTAATGTTCAAGAATGGAGTGACTACGATAAGACCGCTAATTACAGGAGTAGATGACGGGATAGCCGTTGCCTGATGAGCTTCAGCGCGCACCTCGCCAAGCAACAGTTCAGAACCCAGTCCGAATAAAGCTACCGACAAACCGAAGGCCAGAACAAACGACTGAATCATTTGGATAACGGACTAGGGCGAATCTGAAACTTCACCGCTTTCTGTAATGTACCCGGACCACCTTCAAGATGCCATGCGGCGTAATTGGAATAACTCGACCACAGGCCTTTGCCTTTCCACCCTGTTGTCGGGTCATCCACGCGACCGACAGACGAACGAGAGAAAAACCCCATCGGATACGGCACACGCAGCGTCACAAAATCTTGTGTCGACGGGACAAACACCTCAAGCGAATCGGTATTCACAACTCCATACACTGGAGTGTCTTCACCGAGTCCCAAGACATCATGGTGATCGACCTGTGTTAGATAACTTTCGTCCGAATTGATCGGATAGTCCGTATTTTCGTATGTCGGCTTCTCCATTCGTTGAAACGTCCATCCGTCAGGACAACTCTGACCGGTAGCCGTCGGCCCATTCGTGACAGTGCAGCGACTCCGGTCAAAAGAAGCAAAATGCCCGCTCCCACGCCAGTCCTGCCACACGATTCCTTCGCTAGTGAGATGAAGTCCACCGCTTCCGTAAGGCGCGGGGTCCGAAATCGTTAGTGGCGGTTGATAAACCTCGGCGATGCACGATTCAGGCGGATTGTCACCCAATTCAAGACGCACAAGGGTATTGTCTTGCGGTCCGTTGTCCGAGCACCAAACAGTCCCATCAACCTCGTTCACGGCTGGCGAATAACACCCGTACGCGATTCGATGGTCACGCGACGGGTCAACGGGCTCGTCAGGCTCGGTCCATCCTGGTGAAATCACGCCGTCACCATTTGTATCGATCACCGTCGGGCACCAACCTTGCGCCGCTTCAGCGTCTCGCGTTTCATCCCAAATTTCCGTGTCTATCCAGCCAACGCCCTCCCGAAAACCGTAATAAAACACATCGTCGTGGCCGAGTTGATTGTGATCAGCCGAGAAGCACGTATCAATTTCCTCGAACATCTCAGACACTGGGTCATACTTAAACGCTTGCCGCGTGCCGCGCGGGACGGGGAAGTAGTCGGCAAACTTATTCGCACTATCAGTACAAAAATCAGGCTGCTGGTCGGCCGCTCGGACTCTGCCAGTGAGCCATACACGACCTTCGCCATCCATCGCGACACTTCTTGGGTCAGACGCACGCGCCCAGATAGCTTCATCACCGTAGTGAGGGGAGGTCGGTGTGTCCGTCAAAATTCTCGGCGCATTAGACGGAATTTCAATCGTGGTAGCAAGATGACGCACGGGGTCAAGCACTGCCAAAATATCGCTCGGTTGAACAACACCATAAACGAGACCATTGGCATTGACTGTCGCATCGCGTACGTCTGACGGCGTGCTGTCCGTCCGGCCATCATGTTCAGTCCCCCAATCCCAGAGGGTCACGACCACATTCCGTTCTATTCCAATCGGCCGTGGCGGACTTTGACTAGGCGTCTCACCTGAAGCAATCCGGTCAGTCCAGTCGGCGAACATCCGTCTCTGAGGACCAAGTCTCCGGAACATTCCGGCCATCCCAGCAGCCATCGGCCCCATCGCCACACGGCGATCCCACGCTTCGAGACTCGTGTCAGAAGTACTAATGATCCCCGGAAGAATTTCGCGTGTCGCTTTATTGCCAACCTGGTGACAGTTGAGACACCCGGTCACGCTGCTACCTAGCTGCTGCTGAGACAACTCACCAGTCGGAAGGTCCATCATCGACAACCACCACGCGGCGGGATAAACCTCGGCAGCCGAACTCGCGTCGGGCGCCACAACACCCACCAAGTCCACATGTTGGCCCGGCGTGGCCGACACACGAGTCGAATCCACCAAGCCATAACCGCGCACAAAAAGCTCATAGGTCGCGTCTGGGAGGTCAGGGAGAACGTAACGACCCTGGTCGTCCGTGGCCACAATCCGAATAAAACGTGTTGCAAAGTCGGTGGTCTCTGCAACCACCCATACTCCGGCCTCAGGACCATCAGCGCTTGACACGATGCCTCCGATGTCATCATGGTCAAGTTCGATTCGCTGGACAGCTCGCTCTGACAGTCCAACGGCTATCACACAAACAACAACCGACATTGTCAACATCAATCTAAACTGGTTGTGCATCGTGCACCTCCAAACCGGCTCTACAAATCACGTTAGCGAAGTCCCCGGAAAAACGTCCGGAGGTCGTCAACCAGCAAGTCCGGCTGTTCCATTGCTGCGAAATGCCCACCACGTGGCATTTCCGTCCAATGGGTGATATTAAAGCTCGCCTCTGCCCACTTCCGTGGCGCGATAAACAATTCATACGGGAAAATAGCTGCACCGGTCGGCACTTCGACACGCCCTAACGCTCTGGAAGTGGGGGCATTTCCACTCTCGTAGTAAAGACGCGCGGAAGAAGTGGCTGTTTCCGTTACCCAATAAATGGTGATGTTCGTCAATAATTCATCGCGCGTAAAGATGGATTCAGGGTCGCCGTTGCAATCGCACCACGCGCGAAATTTTTCGACGATCCAAGCAGCTTGCCCAGCAGGGGAATCATTAAGTCCATAACCGACCGTCTGAGGCTTTGTTCCTTGAATCTGAGCATAGCCGTTCTCATCACCTGTGTAGAACGCTTGCCTAGCCTGCGACCGAGCCAATTCCTCTGGCGGCACGCCAACCGTTGGATCTTCCATTCCTGCTGGCGGCGGAGCTACCACCATATTTAAATGTAATCCAACCGCCTCTGTTGGTCGATTAAATGCATGCCACGTACTAACGATGCTTCCCCAGTCACCGCCCTGCACGCCGTACTTTTCATAACCAAGGCGTTCCATCAGCTTCGCATGAACATTGGCTATCTGTTCAGGACCAAACCCCGGCTCCTTCGGCTTGTCCGAAAACCCATAGCCCGGCATCGACGGCGCAATGACATGGAATGCGTCTTCGGCATCCCCCCCATAGGCCACGGGGTCGGTCAATGGTCCGATAATTTTCGAAAACTCCGCGATCGAGCCAGGCCAGCCATGCGTAATGATGAGTGGCATTGCGCCTTCGACCGGCGACCTCTGATGAATAAAGTGAATATCAAGTCCGTCAATCACCGTTTTGAATTGGTCAAATGCGTTCAGACGACGCTCTTGAGCTCGCCAGTCGAACTCATCCCGCCAGTACGTCACAAGCTCCCGCAAATAACCAAGGTCTGTTCCGTAATCCCAACCGACGTCATCAAGTTGGTCAGGAAACCGTGTACGCCCTAAGCGCGCACGTAAGTCATCCAAGACAGACTCTGCCACATCGATCGTGAACGGTCGAACCGCTGCGGGGTCCGAGGCGTCGTCCTGCGTCGAACCCTGTGCATCGGTCAACCCGGGAATAGCCATCAGGCAAAGACAATAGACGAATATCAATCGATTCATCACGACTCCTCGGCAATCTGTGCCAAAACTTTAGGAAAACCTATAAATCATAGCCCTTCTTGAACATGTTTATCTTTCTATTGGAAACTTCTAAGCGGAAAGATTAATATGATGCGAAATATTAGCCAATTCATCCACGGAGGCTTTTCATGCTACGTACAACTTTGCTTGCATTATGTGCGACTATAACGTTTGTTGCCACTACCCCAGCAACCGCGTCTGCGGCGGAAGAAGAGGGCGTAACGTACACCAAAGACATCGCGCCAATTCTTGAGCGAAGCTGCCAACAATGTCACCGTCCGGAATCCGTGGCCCCGATGTCTCTTCTCACCTATGACCAGGTGCGACCGTGGGCACGGTCCATCAAATTCCGAACAGGCCGCGTTGGCAAACCAGACGTAATGCCTCCTTGGTACATAGAGAAAGATATCGGTATTCAAGATTTCAAGGGTGACATCTCCTTGAGTGCGCAGGAAATCGACAAGATTGCCGAGTGGGCTGACAACGGCGCGCCACGAGGAGACCATGTCGATCAGTCACCAACTGAAATTGCTACCAACGTGTCTGACTGGCAAATCGGAGAACCTGACCTCATTCTCAATTCTCCGGAAATCGAATTTGGATCGGCCTCACCTGACTGGTGGGGGCCAATCGGAGAAACGGAAACCGGCCTCACTGAGGATCGCTATGTATCTGCAGTAGAGATGCGCGAAGTAAACTCCTCAGACGGAGAGCCGAACGAGGACACCATCGGTGGACTCTATGTCATTCACCATCTGATCATGGCCCCCGTGGGAGCAGATGGAAAACCTTCCGAGAATGCTGGCTTCTGGCCCGTACATGAAGTTGGCCGCAACCCAGACATCTTTGACCCCGAGTCCGGCTTTCTTCTGGAAGCGGGTTCCAAATTCATCTTCCCATCCGCCCATCTTCACTCGAACGGTCGCCACACGCGTGCGAAGCTAGAGATGGGACTCAAATTCCATCCAAAGGGCTACAAGCCGACAAAGCAAGTTCAAATAATCGGTCCTGCGACACTTGACCTTGATATTAGACCGATGGAAGCAGACCAAAAGTTTGAAGCATTCAGCGTACTCAATGAGCACACTAAATTGACGGTTTACGAACCGCACATGCACGCGGCCGGCGTAAGAATGTGCCTTGACGCAATCTGGGAAGGCAAAATAGAAACACTGAGCTGTGCCGGATATAACCACAACTGGGTCAGGGTCTACGCATTCGCCGATGATGCGGCTCCACTGCTACCCAAGGGCACGATCTTGCGAATCACCGGGTACTTCGACAATACGCCGACAAATCCCAATGTCTCGGACCCCAGAAACTGGTCAGGCTTGGGTCACCGGTCGATCGACAACATGATGATTAACATCGGGCAGGCCTACTTCCTCACCGACGAGGAATTTGCTACGGAAGTCGCGGACCGGAAGGCTCAACTCGGCCTTGCATCCGGAGAAACAGTGGTTGGCTGCATGGTTTGCGGCTTCGACGAACTCCCCGCACTTTCAAACGCCAACAACAACGATAACTAGAGGTTTGTCATCATGACAGCAACAAGATGGTCAAATTTTTTCGTGGTGTTCACAGTAGCACTACTGGTGGTTTCGATAGTTGGCACTCCGGCCAATGCCCAAGTGCGTTCTTCAACCAGCATCGCACCGGCGTATGAGGGATGGGAACAAAACGAGGACGGTTCCTTCAACCTGGTATTTGGCTACATGAACCGGAACCGGAACGAAGGGATGGACGTCCCCCTTGGTCCAGACAATCGAATGGAGCCGGGAGAATCAGACCAAGGGCAACCGACGCACTTTCTCCCCATGCGGAACCGGCACGTTTTCCGGATACATGTCCCCTCGGATTTTGGAGACCAGGAGATAGTGTGGACGCTCGTCACTAACGGTCAGACAGAACGAGCCTACGGCACATTACACCGTGATTACTTCCTGAATGACATTGCGATCATGAACAACAACGGTGCCGGCGGTGCTGGTGGAGGCGCCTACAACATCAACGAAAACAAGCGGCCAGAGTTGGTCGTTGTGGGCGAGAAAACGCGACAGGTCAAAGTTGGTGAAACCTCCACATTGACTGCGTTTGCAAGCGACGACGACGTTCCAGCAATTAGAAATATGCCAGCACCCCGATACAGTCCAGGAGGACAGCTCAGGGGAACCCCAAACAGTGCGAGCGGTCTTCGGGTTTCGTGGTTTGTCTATCGAGGAAGCGATGAAGGTGTTGCAATCGAACCGCCACAGTTTGAGGTCTGGGAAAACCACCAAAGTGGCAGCGATTCGCCATGGTCTCCCGGTTGGGAAGTACCGCCTATTCCTCCGCAAGGAAAATGGGTAATTGACGCCGCATTTGACGAACCAGGTACGTATGTTCTCCGCTGTCTCGCCCATGACGGAGGTCTTGCGATCCACGAAGATATAACGTTTACCGTTACCCAATAACTAGAGACCGGGCATTCGTCGTCGGTAAATAACAGCGTTTCAAGGAGTGGAGTACTTCCCATGAACGACAGGTTCGTGAGCGCGCCGACAATCCTCAGCTTGCTTTTCGCTACAGTACTTTTCGCATCGACAGCTGCAAGCCAAGACCTCCGACTAGTCACCTCTGCGGCTGAAAACGATTCCCTTGCCGTGTCAGCCTTGCTCGCGGAAGATGGCGTAGACGTCAACGCTACCCGGGCAGACGGCGCCACTGCGCTCCTCTGGGCTGCGCATTGGGATAACGTCGAGATGGCGAAGCAGTTGCTCAAGACGGGGGCAAACGTCAATGCACCAGACGACCACGGGGTCACAGCACTTGAACGCGCCGCTGAAAACACTTCCGTGACAATGACGACGCTACTTCTGGCAGCCGGGGCTGATCCCAACGCTTCGCAAGCTAGTGGGATGTCTCCCCTTATGACCGCAGCGAGAACCGGCAACGTCCACGTTCTTGACGCTCTAATTTCCCATGGTGCCAACGTCAACGCAGAAACGAGTGAAACCCGCAGTACTGCCTTGATGTGGGCAGTCACCGCACCTCACCCTGACGCCGTCCACCTGCTACTAGATGCGGGCGCGAACGCCCAAGCATCAACGGCAAAGGGTTTCACGGTGCTGATGTACGCTGCTAACAATGGCGACATCGAGATGGCCAAGTTGTTACTGACAGCTGGCGTCGACGTTAATCAGGTAGGACTTGATGGCACGCACACGTTGCCCTACGCAATCGCCCGTGGTCAAGATAAATTCGCTCTTTTTCTGCTTGAGCATGGTGCCGACCCGAACGGAGCGATGGAAGGGATTCGGGCTCTTCACGCCGCAGCAGGAAATACTCGGATGTGGCTCGATGACTGGTCACGTCGACACGGACACGGGGGTTCTTATCTTCGCGGGGGGTTCCGCACGAATAATCTCACCCCTAGTCGCCGCCTACCGCTAATACGAGCGCTGCTCAACGCCGGCGCAGACCCCAATGCCCGTATTGCGACCTCGGCCATGTTCATGAACTATATCGGGTACCCAACAAAGGGAGCCTTTGAGCCATTTGCATGTGGCACCGGAGACCTCCATGGCGCCACCCCACTGTGGGTAGCCGCCTATACAGCTAACGGTGGCACTTATCGTGCGTCACCGGGCAATCCAGAAGGCTACGCTGAAATTCTTCAAACTCTGCTGGACGCAGGAGCAAACCTCCACCTCACGACAGCCGACGGCACGACGCCGTTCATGGCAGCCGCCGGACTCGGACAACCAACGTTTCGGCCGCGTCAACCGCGTGGAATCCGTTCACGGAGTGCCGAAATAGCAGTCCGGGTACTGGTTGAAGCGGGTGCAAACATCAACGCAGTGAACGAGGCTGAATTCACCGCCCTCCATGGCGCCGCGTTCCGAGGGCTGAATGAAGTGATCGAATATCTCGTTGCTGAGGGAGCTGACATCGACGCACGAGACTTCCGAGCGCGTACTGCGTTCCGGATGGCCGAAGGGTCGAAGCAGTCGTTCCAGTTTCAAGCTTGGCCAGAAACCGCCGCCTTGCTAACACGCTTGGGTGCTAATACCCGGTTAGGCGTTCCCGGCACTGTTCAGGAACGACTACGCGACGTCCCAGTATCGACTACTCAAGCCAACCAAGACCAGTAATGCTTTAAGTTAAGTGCAAATTTCTCCATAATAACCAGCTCCACCACAATAGCGGACGTCCTGAAGCTGAAGCAAAATCCCGTCTGGGTCTGTAAAGTAGAGTTCTGGCGTACCGGTACTTGCGCCGCCACGGTCAGGCATGCGCATCGTCACGTAAGAAGTTAAAGGACCTACCGGCCCAGTTGCACCTTCCGCACGTGGCTTCACTCCAAACACCTCAAGTTGCCTCATTACTCGTTCATGCTGAAAATCTTCCATAGTCATACAAACATGATGGATTCTCGCGGGGGCTGGTCCTGGGGCCAATGCTAGAAACTGGGAACCGGCACCCACAGAAAGTAACGGGAGCGCTCCCTGATAGGTATTGACCGGCATGCCAAAAAGTTCCTGGTAGAAAGCGATCGACCGCTGCTGGTCTGACGTGAAAACCGTAAAGTGATTAAGGCCTCGCACTTCAAAGACCCCAGAGTTTAGTCCTGCCTCACCGGACTGACACAGTTCCCCCAATACGCCCCGGCCACCACAATATTGCCGGTCTTGTAGCTGCACAACAACGCCGTCCGGGTCTCCGAAATATAGCTCAGGCGTCCCTTCGACCGCGCCACCAAACTCTTCTCCGCGCATACGGACACGCACCCGACGTGGACCGCCACTCAGCGCACCACCATCAGCAGGCGTGACATCATGCTCGCCCAGAATCCTCACGAGGCGATCGGCATCAAAATTGTCTACTTCGAGACAAAAATGTGTGATCGTTTGACTCGCATCCGGGCCACCTCCACCCAGTGCAAGAAACTGAGGACCTTCTCCTATCCTTAAGATAATCGTACGCGCCTGCCGAGCCACAATAGGCATCCCAAATAACCCCTGATAGAACTCAAGTGACCGACCTATATCAGAGACACTGAGTGTCAGATGGTTGAGTCCATGCACCGGAATCGGCGCCTGCCCTGATTGTGCAAACGCCGTCGGCGCCGCGACCATCGCCGCCATCGAACCAATAAATCTACGTCTCGTTACAAAACGAGGATTGCTCACCATGTCTTAATCTCCGTAATCTTCTGTAAACGAAATTCGCTTGCATTCTTCATTTTTTTGAGCACTTCCGCCACCAGGGCAGATTTCAGTCTCATGCTACGTCTGTAGCCAACAATTCGTGATGAATAACCTGTCAGAATTCTTCCGTTCAGCTCATCGCTAGTCCGATATATCAATCCACATGCAACAATACGTGAAACAACGAAGAAAATCAGCAATCAAAACAGATGCCGCTCATTGAGCCATTCCGGGCAAGTAAACTTGAATCTCTCGCTGATTGCGAACGTGTCTCTTAGACAACCACGGCTAAAGAAATCACGATATCAATGAAGACTTTTCGACCATTTGGAACGTCATTTCAGGTTCCGATGCATTTACGGTTTTCGCGTTACAAGACGAACCAGCACTTGCTGTGCTAAGGTCACCAGAACCAAGGGCTTTCCGGCCATACGTAACGCCTCAAGTGGATAAGGCTTAAAACATTTGGCAAACCGACCGACATACATCGAGTGTCGAAAGACTAGGAGCTTTCAAATGCGCAATCGAGTCGTCATCATTTGGCAAGCATGCATGATCATGGTGTCTCTCTCGTTCGTATTGCCAGGTTTCGTCAGCGCTCAGCAATCGGACGACGCCTGGACCGTTCCGCTTACTCCATCCGGAGATCCAGATTTACAGGGAGTGTGGGATTTTCGAACGCTAACGCCATTACAACGTCCTGACGATCGTTCAGAGCAGGCGGTGTTGAGCGCCGAAGAAGCGGCCGAGATCGAGGCCGCAGCTGTACAACGCGCAGCTGACGCCGACCAACCAAGCGAAGTTCGCACAGAACCTCTCCCCGCAGGTGGAAATGTGGGTGCATACAACGACTTCTGGTTCGACCGCGGAGCAAACGTCGTTGACGACCGGCGAACATCACTGATTATCGACCCACCTGATGGGCGTGTTCCAGCTCTCCAGCCTGAAATACAAACCCAGGGGAGTCCAGAGAGTGAAACGGAAATTGTCTCAAGGCCGGTCCGATTTCGTGTTGGCGGCATCGGCACAGATGGTCCAGAAGACCGCGGACTCGCCGAGCGCTGCCTGATCGGGTTTAATACCGGACCGCCGATCGTACCTGCCGGTTATAATCAAAACCTCCAGCTCTTCCAAGCTCCAGGTGTTGTCGCAATCCTCAATGAAATGGTGCACGATGTTCGTATCATTCCGCTTGACGGACGGGCTCACCTTCCAGAAAATGTTCAGCAATGGATGGGCGATGCCCGCGGCTATTGGGAAGGTGAAACGCTCGTGGTTGAAACCAAAAATTTCACTGGACAGACAGCCAGTTTTAATCCATCCGTCGTGACAGCCATGGGCTCTGGCGAAACGCTGCATCTGACGGAACGTTTTCGGCGTATCAACGACGACACCTTACTGTATGAATATACCGTCAACGATTCACAGACTTTCACACGTCCGTTTACCGTCGCACTTCCGATGAAACGCGGTGCCGCACCAATGTATGAATACGCATGCCATGAGGGAAATTACGGCCTTCTCAATATGCTTGCTGGTGCCCGGGCGGAAGAACAGGAACTCGCTCCTTGACAGGATCAATGAACCTGCCAAATTACAAGACAACAGTTTTTGTTGCATTGCTGACATTCGTTGGGTGCAGCCCAGAATCCATTGAAGAACAGACTGGGCCCGCTCCTACTGCCCCAACAGACACGTCACAAGATGCCCTTAAGCTGTATGTGTTTGACTGTGGTCACCTTAGATTCGACTCGATCACTGGCTTCAGTATCCAGGATGAAGAAACTTCTGTCAGAGAACTGATTGTGCCGTGTTACATCGTTGATCATCCTGAGGGACGGATGCTCTGGGATGGTGGACTCCCCTCAGCCGTAGCAAGCGCTGAGGGATGGCAGGACAATGCGAGACTCGATCGGACGCTCGCCGAACAATTAGACAACCTGAGTCTCGGCTTCGATCTCTCTTCTCTCGACTATGTCGCCTTCTCTCACATGCACTATGACCACGTTGGTGTTGCAAACGAAATCGAAAATGCTACATGGCTCGTTCAGCAGACAGAGTTTGACGCAATGTTCTCCGAACAAGTGACCGTACCAGCGGCGCAACCGGAATTGTATGAAAACTTACGTAGTGCCGACCGAATCGCTTTAGACGGAGATCACGATGTCTTCGGAGACGGGCGCGTCGTAATTATGTCCGCACCCGGACATACGCCAGGTCACCAGGTGCTATTCCTCGACCTTGCTCAAACCGGGCCGTTGGTCTTGTCAGGAGACCTATATCACTTTCGCTTAAGCCGTTCGGATCAGCGAGTGCCGACCTTCAACGTAGATCCGAAAATGACGCTCGAGTCAATGGAGCGAATCGAAACTTTCGTTGATACGGTCGGCGCAACATTCTGGATCGAGCATGACCTGGCGTTGTTCCAAGAACTCAAGAAAGCACCAGAATTTTACAATTAGCACAAACGACAAGGAAATCGTACGCGGCAATAATACCGCCTCAACGGTATCGACATTAGTTAGTCCGTTATCGCAAGACAACCCGCTCAAGAGTCGGCGGCTCCTCATTCGAAAAATTCGGATGGACAACGTAAAGAAATTCATCGACGACGGCTGCGGTTGTCGCTTGAGACGAGTAGCCCGCCTCTCCAACTAGTTCCGCCGTCATCCAATCGTCGTTACTCGTAAATGCCACCACACGGTTGCCAGAATTACTCACGATAGCCAAGCGCCCCGCAATCCACACCATGCCATCCTGACCCGGCACTTCTTCGGAAAGGGTCACCTCCATCGCGGTAGCGGACTCGGCAAGTGGGACTTTCCAAAGTGCTGCTCCGCGGGCGACAAGAAGATAACCGGCGGGGTGCGACACGATTCCGTTAGGCCCAGCGTCATCACCGTCGGAAAAATGATACAGGACCGATACCTCGTAATCAGTGCTGACACGATAAATAACATTCATGAGGGTATCAGTCACGTAAACGGTACCGTCATCGCCAACGGCAACATCGTTTGCAAAATACACCGCGTCTTTTAATTCATCCTCAATCGCTGTCGAAAGGTCTACCATCTCAATTCGCTCGCCCGTCGTGAGATTGTAGACACCAAGCTTAGCTTGCCCGAAACTCTCGCCTTGAAAAACTTCGCGGTCAGAATTCGCGACCAATAACCGGTCCCGCAATTCATCCGCCTCGATACCAACAGACGATACAAGGTCAGTGTCGTTGATAAACTCTTCCACTCGGCCGTCACTATGGATACGAAAAATCGTCCCCTCGGAAATCGACCCCGTAAGCATTCTTCCATTTCGTGAATCGTATTCAAGCCCTTCCGGAATAAATCCTCCACGGTCGGCTACCACCAATCGTGAAAATGTTTCCGTTTCCGTTTCCGTTTCCAATCCTTCTTGGCTCAATTCTGGCGACTCTGGCTCAGACTCAGTACCACATCCATGGCATATGGTGATAATGAGGGCGATAAAAACCACGGTCGTTCGCATAAGAAATACCTCCACCAAGGGTGAGTCAAAAACCGAAACAAACTTTGCGTTTCGTCACGGGATTCAAAACAAAAACAAATACGTCAATAAATTATCTGAATAAACACTATCTGACGAGTACGAATTCCAAAAAGCCAACAGGGCGAGTTCTGCAATGTGCTCCTTGACCTTATTGAGACAGAACGACGTCCCAATACTTGTTTTGGCTTCACCATCACCAGCTAGACTCAAGCCGACCACCACGTTAAGATCGGTGTTTTGCGTTTAGGTCACAGTCAAACGTAGGTTTCTTGAGATAATGCCAACAGAGCCGTCCGCCACTACAAGCCGGACAATTAGTCAAAATGATTTACGCGAACGCCGCGAGGGACTGATCGTAGCACTCCTTGCATCAGCTACCTCTGCGTTCGAAAAGAATCATGACTTTGAGTCTGCACGCGACGCGCTCGACCAAGCCACTATTCTCAACCCTGATGACCAACGAATCATCTCACTATGGACCCGCTTAGAGGCAGCACAACGGTTAGAGGCGGACAAGCTACTGAACAAAGCTAAACAACAAGTAGACAAGCGTTCCTTCAGGGAAGCGGAAATATCGCTAGACAGGCTGATTACGTTACGTCCTGATTCTTCAGACGCACTTCGTTTGCGTTCCACCGTACAAGAACACGTCAATCGATACCGATGGATGAAATCTCCAACCACATGGCAAATCGCGTCGGGAATTGGAATCGTGGTGACACTCATCATGATAGTGATTGGAGCGTCCTTTCGGCAGCCTGAAGAGTCGTCAGACACTGAAATCAACCAGCTGTTAGCGAACGCGGAAGCCGCCACACGTATGGAGCGCTACGAGGATGCAGTCTCGTTCTACACAGAGCTCCTTGAGATTAATCCGAGAAACTCAGATGCCAGTGTCGGCTTGGCAACCGCAATCGCTAGATTCGACGCACAGCGTGAAGAAGTCTCTGAAGCACAAAACGAACTCGTAGACGGGGATAACGCGAATTCGGAGGCAGGTCAGCTCAACGCTATAGCCGCCGCCGGCAGAATCGCGGGAGTCCAACTTGAGGATGATCCATTTATTAGCCAAGCCGGAAATGAAAATGATGCTGTCGTCCCATCTACCGTCTTGAGTACCAGTAACCGAACTGCCTCAACTGGATTTTCGGCCACTCCCTCCAATAATGACTCACCGACACCTCAACAAACTGCGGCACCAACGCCACTAGTCAACGTCAACCTCTGTCAAGGAAATGCACCGTGCGGTCGTCTGACGATCAGAGTTACGCCAGTAGCCACGATTCTGTTTGATGACGCCGAAGTGGCCATAGCTACGCAAGGAATTTTTCGACTTCCGACGGGGCGTCACCAGATTCGCCTCCTGTCCGATGAACATGAGTTCAGACGGATAGTGACAATTTCTCCCAACACCCCCAGCCGATTAAGGGTTGACTTAGAGGACGATGGATTACCACGGTAGTTTCATGATATTCCTTGTGCGGGAAACATAACCACTCGAATGTCAATATGCGTATTCAGCGACTTATTTACTTACTTGCATTCTTTCTCTTAAGCACCTCGGTTGCCATCGGCCAACCCGACGAACCGCTCGACGATTTTCAGCTCGGCATCCGATTTGTCGAAGAAGGTGACTTCGAAACGGCCGCGGAAATTCTCGA